>Ga0187893_10001901_pt1 | contig 47668 bp, 42 predicted proteins | sample MA1701074metaG_FD_139574 | JGI IMG/M metagenome (GOLD analysis project Ga0187893, IMG submission 139574) | White microbial mat communities from a basaltic lava cave in the Kipuka Kanohina Cave System on the Island of Hawaii, USA - MA170107-4 metaG ... | reverse complement strand
GGGGTGGCTGAGGACCCAGGCGATGGCGAGGGCGGCCATACTGACACCGCGCTCTTTCGCGCGCTCCCCGAAGGTACGGAGAGCGGCAAGCGTCCTCTCGTTCCGAAGGTGCGCGTAGGGCTCGGGCCGGAGCGTCATCCGAGAGCCCTCCGGGAATTGATCGGAGGAGGCGTACTTCCCCGTGAGCCAGCCTCCGGCGAGAGGGCTGAAGGGAGTGAAGCCGAGTCCTGCCGCCGCACAGAGGGGAAAGACGTCCGTCTCCGGCGCGCGCTCGAGAAGGCTGAACCCGTTCTGCACCCACTCGAAACGATGGAGACCGCGCTCGGCGCATACCTTGAGCGTCTTCGCGAGGTACGGGCCATCGACGTTGCTCGCGCCGATGTAGTGGATCTTCCCCTGATGGATGAGGTCGTCGAGAGCCCCGAGAGTCTCCTCGATCGGCGTCTCGGGATCGGACTCGTGGATGAGGAACATGTCGAGCCTTTCGACGGAGAGCCGCTTCAGGCTTCGCTCCACCTGGCGCTTCAGGTGGCGGCGGGAGAGCCCGCGGTCGTTCGGGCCGTCGCCCACGGGGTTGAAGGCCTTCGAGCTCACGAGGATTCCATCGACGACGCTCGCCTCTTTCCCCTTCCGCCACCGCCCGATGAAGGATTCGCTCCGCCCCCCGCCGTAGGCGTCGGCGGTGTCGAAGAAGTTGATCCCCATCTCGAGGGCGCGGTCCATGAGAGCGAAGGCTTCCTTCTCGTTCTCGCCCTGTCCGTAGAAGCGGGGATCGGAGCCGACGCCTCCGAAGTTTCCGCAGCCGAGCCCCAGGCGCGAGACCTTGAGGCCGGTGCGGCCGAGATTTCGATGCTCCATGGCGTCGAAATTCTACCCTTTTTGCTTTATCCTGAAGGGGTCCCCTTTCCAAGATGCGTGTTCCCGTTGCTGCCGCTTGCGGCCTCGCTCTCGTCGCCCGCCTCGCGCCGGCGGAAGAGAAATGGCACGAGGTCTCGAGCGAGAGCTTCGTTCTGATGACGAACGCCTCTCCCGAGCGCGGGGAGTCGATCCTTCTGAGCCTCGAGAATTTCCGCTCCGCGCTCGGCCAGGTGCTTCCCGAGCTTCGTCGGTGGACGCCCTCCTCCGTCCGGGTCTACGGGTTTCGCGACCGCGACAGCCTCGAGCCCTTTCTCCCCCCCTCGGAGCCTTCCGGCTCCCGCATCGCGGGGTTCTTTCGACGGGGGGCGTCCGAGAACGTCATCGTCCTCGATCTGACGGGTGGCCCGCCAGCGTTCGAGCGCGTCCTCTTTCACGAGTACCTCCATCTGGTTCTGAGCCTGAGCGAGCGCGATTTCCCCTTGTGGTTCGAGGAGGGTCTCTCGGAGTTCTACTCCCGTTCGCGTCTCGGGGAAAACGAAGCGGAAGTCGGCGTTTCCGATCCTCGGCACCGTGCTCTGCTTGCGCGCGTTCCGCTGTTGCCCCTCGAGGAGATTCTGTTGGTCGAAGAGACGGGCGATCGCGACGCTCTCTTCCAGGCGGAGTCCTGGGCTCTCGTTCACTATCTCTTGACCAAGGCTCCCGAAGGGCGGGAGCGCCTGGCTCGCTTTCTCGCGCTTCACGAGAAGGGCACGGCACCTCTCGCCGCCTTTCGCGAAGCGTTTGGCTGCGAGCCTGCCACGATGGAAGAGGCGCTGCGGGAATACCTGAGACGCGCTCGGTGGTCGGGAATCGAGCTCGAGCTCTCGCGCTCCAGAAGGGGCGAAGCATTTTCGAGACGGCTTTCGATGGCCGAGGTGCAGAAGCGCTGGGGCGATCTCTTCCTCGCGACGGAGAGGCTCCGCGAAGCGCGCGTCTGTCTCGAAGAGGCCGTGCGCCTCGATCCCGAGCTCGGCCCCGCGTGGGAAGCGCTCGGCTTTCTCGAGCTGGAAGAAGGGGAGCCGAAGCTTGCGGAGGTCCACCTGGAGAAATCGATGGACCTCGGCGCGGCGAGCGGACCGGGGCTCACCCGGTACGCGGAGATCCTCCTCGCGGACTACCGCGGCCGGGTCGACTCCATCCCCGATCCCCTGGCGGAGAAGGCCGCCTCCGTTCTCAGGAAAAGTCTCGCTCTCCAGCCGGGGGCACGCGCTCCTTCCGAGCTGCTCGCATTCCTGCATTTAATACGGGGCGAGCGGCTCGACGAGGCGGAGGACCTGGTTGGCATCGCGCTCGCGATGGCGCCGGACGATCCCCAGCTTCTCTTCCTGCGCGGCCAGCTCCTCGCGAAGCGCGGGGAATACGAGGAGGCGCGGAAGGACCTGAAGCGTGCGATGGAACGCTCCCGCGACCCGAGGCTTCACCAGGAGGCGGAGGACTTTCTCGCCCGGATGGCGGAGATGGAGCGCGCCCCCGGCAGGTGATTCCTGTTGACCCCCGCAATCTGTCATAGTACACTATGACAGTAGGCTAGCAACGATGTGGATCGAGCTGAGCTTCAAGGCAGGCAAGCCCCCGTACCTTCAGATCGTCGATCAGGTCAAGTATCAAGCGGCCTCCGGGGCGATTCGTCCCGGAGAGACGCTCCCCTCCATCCGGACTCTTGCCGAAACGCTCCACGTCAATCGCAACACGGTGGCGAAGGCCTACAGCGAGCTCGAGCACGAAGGGGTGATCGAGACGCGGCCGGGGAGGGGGGCGCTCGTCTCCGCCCAGCCGTCTCCCTTCGGGCGGCGGGTCAAGAACGGCATCCTCACGGAGGCGGTGGATGCCGCGATCGTCCAGGCGCACCACTTCCAGGTGTCCCGCGAGGATTTTCAGGAGCTCGTCCAGGAGCGACTGGACGCCTTCGAGAGAAAGCGAGGTCGGAGCGGTGGCTGAGCACGAGAACGCGGTCGAAGTCAGGGATCTGGTGAGGAGCTATGGAAAGACGGAGGCGGTGGATGGATTGAGCTTCACCGTTCGCTCCGGACGCTGCTACGGTCTCTTTGGCCGGAACGGGGCGGGGAAGACCACCACCTTGAAATGCCTGCTGAACCACCTCCGGCCCCGGGCCGGGTCGGTGCGGATCTTCGGGATGGATCCCGCCCGCGACGAGGTCGCCGTCAAGGCCCGACTCGCATACGTTCCGGAAGCGGTGGCTTTCTACCCATGGATGTCCGTGCGCGAGACCCTCGACTACACGGCCTCCTTCAGAAGTCACTGGAACCGGGAGGTGGAGTCGGATCTCTTGAAGAGGTTCGACCTCGATTCCTCGAAGCGGGTCGACGGGCTGTCGAAGGGAATGAAGGCGCAGCTCGCTCTCGTTTGCGCGCTCGCGCCGGAGCCGGAATTGCTTCTCCTCGACGAGCCCACCTCCGGGCTCGACCCCGTGGTGCGCCGCGACTTCGTGCGCGCGGTTGTCGGCGCGTACCTCGAGGGCGAGCCAGGCCGGCGAACGGTTCTGGTGTCAACGCATCTGATTTCGGAGTTCGAAGGGCTGATCGATGAGTTCACCGTCGTCGAACGGGGTCGGGAGCGGCTGACGCTCGAAGCGGAGCGGGCCCGGGAGCGCTTCAAGCGGATTCGGCTTCGTTTTCCCGGCGCGCCCCCGCCGATCCGGGAGCCGGAAGTGAAGCGGATGAACGGCGAGGGCCGGGAGATCGAGCTCGCGACCTCCGAGTTCTCCGAGCGGCTTCGCGCGCGTCTCGAGGCGCTTCACCCGGAGTGGATGGACGTGGAGAACCTTTCCCTCGAGGAAATCTTCATCGCGGTTACCGGTCGCGAGGGGAACGTCTCATGACCGCGCGTCTCGCCAAGGAGATCCGGCAGCTCGCTCCGTGGCCTTTGGCCGCAACCCTTCTTCTGTTCGCCGTTCCCCCCTTCCTCGGTTCGGAAAGGGCGATCCAGGCCGTCTTCCTCATCTACCACGTCGTTGCCGTCTTCGGCCCGGCCGCGCGGATTTTTGGCGCCGAGTTCGACGAGCGGACGATCGAGCGATTGCTGTCGCAGCCGATCGCGCGCGTTCGCATCTGGCGGGAAAAGCTCTTGGCGCTCGCGTTCACGACCACCCTGGCTTTCGCCGCCCTCCAGCTCGCGCGCGGCCTGTTCCTCGTGAGCTCGTTGGGTTTGAGCTTCGACCATCTGGAAAACTCTTCCGGGCTGGACCTCGTGGTGTGTCTCGTGGCGTTCACCGGCGGACCTCTGGTCTCCCTGTACGCGCGCCAGTCGTTCCTCGCCGTCTGGGGCGCAATGAGCCTGCCCGGGGCCGCGATCTGGGCGTGGCTGTTTCTGGTGTACCTGTCCCTGGGGCACTTCCACGTCGGGTTTTTCTGGGTGCACATCCCGCCGATGATGCTTTACCTTCCCGCCGGCTACTTCGCCGGTCGCCGAATTTTCCTGAACCTCGAGCTGGACCAGGCCGCGAGCCGGAATTTCGGACTTTCTCGACGGTTCCAAGTGAGACCCGGCTCCACCCTCGGTCCGACGGCCCGCCTCGTTCTCAAGGAGATCCAAACCCAGGAGTCGAACCTCCTGATGCTGCCGGCCGTTCTCGTCATTTGGGGCGTGGCGTGCCTGCTCGCGCTGAACTCCGGGCCCGGATCGAGCTGGCTCGGCCCGCTCGCGTTCCTTCGCATCGTCCCCGTCTTGCTCCTGGTCTTCGTCTTTCCGCTTCTGCTCGGAGCAACGTCGATGGCCGCCGAGCGCCAGATGGGACTCGCCGACTGGCACTCGAGCCTCCCCATCTCCCGCGGCCGACAATGGTGGATCAAGGTCCTCATCGCGATGAGCCTCGCGGTGGGCGTCGCTCCCGTTCTGGCGCGCGCCCTCGATGGGCCGCTCTCGGTGCTCTTGGAGTCGCGCCGGATCGTTGCTATCGAGTTCCCCGAAAGCGCCACGTGGATCGCGCTCCTTGCAGCCGCGACGGGAGTCTACGCTTCCTCGCGCGCGCGCGAGCCGTTTCGCGCGGCGATGGTCGGGGTGGCGCTCCTCGCCGTGCCGTTCTTGCCCGCGGCGTCTCCCGCGGCGATTCAGCTCCGAGGGAGCGGCCTTCGGAGCGTTCTCTTCCCCGGCCCTCCGGGCGCCGAGCTGTTTCTCGGGGTGGCACTCGCCACGATTGCGCTTCTGGTGTTCGCCTTCGTCAACTTCCGGCCGGAGCCCTGGCACTGGGAGAGGAGCGGGGCGAGGGCTCTACAGTGGCTCGTTCTCGGCGGTCTTCTTCTCAGCATCGGCTTGTGGTAGCCCCGGAAGCACCACCGTGAACCTCGAGCCTTCCCCGAGCGCGCTCTCGAGCTCGATGCGGCCCCCCATCGCTTCGACGAGATGCTTCGCAATCGCGAGTCCGAGACCGGTCCCGCCCACCTTGCGAGAACGAGCGGCATCCACTCTGTAGAAACGCTCGAAGATGCGGTCGTGGCCCGCCGCGGGAATGCCGATGCCGTCGTCCTCGACGGTGATTTCGACTTCGCGTCCGCCGCTCGCCCGGATGCCGATGTGCCCGCCCGCAGGCGTGTACTGGATGGCGTTGTCGAGGAGGTTCCGGAGAACGTCCTGAAGAGCGTGAGCGTCGGCGAGGACCAGGAGAGACGGGTCACCCACGTCGATCGCGAGCGTTTGCTTCTTCTCGTCGACCCTCAATCGCGCGGCGTCGGCGCACGGGTCGATGACCGCGCGCACCGAGACCGGATGGAGCTCGAGATCCATCGTTCCCGACTCGATCTGGGACAGTTTCAGGAGATCCTCGGTCAGACGGCCGAGGCGCGCCGCGTGCTCGCGGATGATCTCGACGAAGCGGCGGTTGTTCTCGGGCTCGTCGAGCGCACCGCGCAGGAGGGTTTCGGCGAAGCCCTGGATCGCGGTGAGCGGCGTCCGGAGCTCATGGGACACGTTGGCCACGAAGTCCCGGCGCACGCGCTCCAGGCGCCGGATCTCGGTGATGTCCAGGACCACGACGACCGCTCCCGAGTCGCCCAGCGGGGCGGCACGGACGAGGAAGTGCTTGTTCGTGAGGCCGGTCGTCGCGATCTCCGATTCCATCCGGTCGCCGCCTCCGAGGACCTTCTGCACCATGGCCAGGATCTCGCTCTGCCGCGTCAACTCGACCAATTGCCGTCCATCGAGCTCCCCTTCGCCCCGCTCCTGGAGCGCGCGGCGAAAGGCGGGATTCGCGAACAGCACGCGCTCCTCCCGGTCGACCACTGCGACTCCCTCCGACATCGACGAGAGGATCGAAGCCGACTGGTTCCGCTCCTTCTCGATGGCGCGCATCGAGCTCGCGAGCCGCTCTGCCGTCTGGTTCAGGGAGGACGTGAGCTCGTCGATCTCGTCCTGTTCTTTGGCGAGGGGCTCGGGCCGGAAATCTCCCATGGCCACGCGCCGGGAGAACGCCTTGAGGACGTTCACGCGATCCGAGAACCTGCGAGAGACGAGAAGCGAGATCCCGCCGCCCAGGACGAGCACCGCCAGTGAAACCGTCGCGAGCGGTGCGAGCACTTCGTCGATGGCCTCCTGCACTCGGCCGAGAGGCTGGGCGAAGCGAATCACCGCGTAGTCATCCGTTCCCCGGGGCACCCGAACGGCGACGTAGACCAGCTCCCGCCGCACGGTCGCGCTGAATCGGGTCGCCCTTCCCCGGCCGCGCGAGAAAGCGGCCTGCACCTCGGGACGGCTTCCGTGGTTCTCCATGCGCGCGGGATCGTCGTCGGAGTCGGCGAGGACGGTCCCGTCGGAGGCGATGACGGTGACCCGCGCCCCGCTCTCCGACATCCAGTCGGTCCAAGCCACGAGCGTCTTGTCATCGTCGAGGTCGGGAGTGCGGCCTTCGGCGACGCGCTCGAGAGCCTCCAAGTGGCGATAGGCGGCTTCGAGAAACGCACGCTCCCAGCTCCGCGAAGAGTAGAGGTAGACGCTGTAGAGCGCGAGAAGCAGGAGCGCCAGATAGCTCAGACCGAGTTTCCAGAACAGTCTCAGGCGCACGCGTCTCGTTCTTTACCGGGCAAGAGCGAAAGATTACCACCTGTCGTTGCGCTCCGCAGCTCTTTTGGCTATGGTGCCGGCATCGCGCAGGCGAGCCGATGAAGCGCATTCTGGTGGTCGAGGATGATCCAGATATCGTCGAGCTCCTTCGTTACAACCTGGCAAGGGAGGATTTCGAAGTCCACTCAGCGGCCGACGGCAAGAAGGGCCTCGAGATGGCCCGCCGGGCTTCCTTCGACCTCATCATTCTCGATCTCATGCTTCCGCAGCTCTCCGGCCTCGAGGTGTGCAAGGAGATCCGAAGGAACCCCGAGCTTTCGTCCCTTCCCGTGATCGTGCTCACCGCGCGGGGAGAAGAGACGGACCGGGTTCTCGGGCTCGAGCTCGGCGCCGACGACTACGTCACCAAACCCTTCAGCATCCGGGAGATGGTCGCGCGCGTGAAGGCGCTCCTGCGGCGCGCCGACCGCGAGAAGACCGAGCCCGCGGAGACCCTTCGCGTAGGCTCGCTCACCATTGACCCGAGCGCTTACCGAGTCGAAAGGGACGGGGCGGCGATCCCACTCACCGCGCTCGAGTTCCGGCTGCTCCACTACCTCGCGTCGCGGCCGAACCGGGTCTTCTCTCGAGATCAGCTCCTCGATGCCGTCTGGGGAACGGAGCGTTTCGTCACTCCCCGGAGCGTCGACGTCTTCATCCGCAGGCTCCGGGAGAAGATCGAAGCCGATCCGGTTCATCCCCGCTACATCAAGACGATGCGGGGCGCGGGTTATCTATTCGAGACCAACGGTTCCGGGGGCGAGCCCGAGCTGTAACCGCTCCCGTTCATCACCTTTTCGCACTCCCTTCACTCCTTCGTAACGTTGATTTGAGAAAAGAGCCGCGGTCCGTGCCGCGGGGTCGCGGCACGGTTCTGATGTTCCACTTCACTGGAGGCATAAGAAAGGCCATGTCGCGGATTTTCAAGTTTTTTCTCTCGTGCGTAATCGCGCTCTCAGCGTCGGCTCCGGCGTTCGCGCAGTCGACGGGCGGGATCCTGGGAAAGGTCCAGGACGCGACCTCGGGCGTGCTCCCGGGTGTGACGGTGACGGCGAACCACCTGGGTACGGGGGCCGTCCGCAGCGTTATCACCAATGCCGACGGGTTCTATCAGCTCCGCTCTCTTGCGACCGGAATCTACACCCTCGTCTTCGAGCTCCCCGGGTTCGGCACCGTTCGGCAGGACGGCGTCTCGGTCGAAGCCGCCGTCAATCGAACGCTCAACGTGACGATGGACGTCGGTGGCGTGCAGGAGACGGTGACGGTCACCGCGGCTGCGGAAATCGTCCAGACCGACACCGCCGCCGTCGCCTATCAGGTGTCGAGCAAGGAGCTCGAACAGGTCCCCTCGGGGACACGCAACTTCACTCACCTGCTCTCGACGACGGCAGGCGTTTCCTCGGATCTGCCCCCGGTCGCGGTGAACGACACCGGCTCCATCAGCCCTTCGGTGAACGGCGCACGAACGACGTCGAACAGCCTGATGTTCAACGGCATCGACGTCACGAGCCTGCTCTCGAACACCGGGACGCTCGACGACAACGTCGTGCCCGCCCCGGAGACCATCGAGGAGGTGAAGCTCCAGACCTCGCTCTTCGACGCGTCCGTCGGCCGCGCGGGAGGCGGAAGCTTCCAGATCGTCACCAAGAGCGGGGCCAACTCCGTCTCGGGAAGCGCCTACACCTTCGTGCAGCACGAGAGCTTCGCGAGCAACGAGTACTTCGCCGAGGAGTACGGGCTCGACAAACCCCGGGCCCGCCGCTACGAGGAGGGATTCAACATCGGAGGGCCGCTCGCGAAAGACAAGGTCTTCGTCTACGGCTCCTACCAGAGGACCGACGCGGAGACCGGCTTCGTCCCGAGCGCGCAATCGCGCGCGCTCCTCCCCGCCGCACTCGGGCTCATCAACGGTCCGCGAACGGCGGAGAACGTCGTGGCCGCGTTCCAATCCCTGAACCCGACGTTCAATCTGACGCCGAGCCAGATCTCGCCCACGGCTCTCGCCATCCTCAACACCGTGAACCCGGTGACCGGGGACTTCATCATCCCCGGCGCGAGCGGGCCCGCCGCGGGGAACGACCGCGTCGTCGGCATCGGCTCGTTCGGGAACATCGGCGGCGATCCGCTGGTCGAGCTCCGCCAGATCATCCCCGGCGAGTTCCAGCAGGACCAGGTCTCGACCAAGCTCGACGTCCAGATGAGCGACGCGAACCGATTGTCGGGGAGCGTCTTCTATTCGCGGTTCCCGAGCGAGAATCCCTTCCCCGACCCGACGACGCTCGCCTCGCCCTTTCCTCTCGTGCGCGACAACGAGGGCCTGGTTCTCTCTGTGACTGACACTCACGTCGGCACGAACGTCATCAACGATTTGCGCTTCGGCTACTTCCAGCTCGACAACACGCGGCGGCTCACTGACGAGATTTCCGCCATCACCAACGCGTCCGTTGGCGTGGCGAATCCTGCCGTGCAGTACGATGACCGAGCCGCCACCAACCGTCTCGGCCACTACGTGAACCGCGCCATCAGCCTCTCCTGGGGCGGACCGAACGATTCGTTCAACAACCGGCTGCAGGACACGTTTCAAATCGGCGACACCGTCTCCTGGCTCCGCGGAAACCACAGCCTGAGGTTCGGCGGAGACTTCAAGCAGCACTACATCGAGACCAACCTTCCCGAGGAGCAGGCGACGGAGTTCGAGAAGATCGAGAACTTCCAGCAGTTCCTCCTCGGCTTCACGTCGGAGGCCGACACCCAGTTCGGCTTCACCGAGAAGAGCTGGAAGTCGAGGGACCTCGGCCTGTTCCTCCTCGACGACTGGCGGGTTTCCGACCAGCTCACCCTGAACGTCGGGATGCGCTGGGATTGGTACGGGTGGCCGGTAGAGGACAATGGCCTCTTCGGCAACTTCATCGCGGAGCGCGTCACGGATCCGTGCGACGTCCAGTCGGGATTCGTCGTTCCCTCGAATGCGGGCACGACGGGGTTCGACGCCGTCGACCAGGCCATCGCCGCGACCGCTCGCGCCGACTCCCGCAGCACGCTGAACGGCGAGGACCTGAACAACTTCCAGCCGCGGGTGGGGATCGCGTGGATGCCCAGAAAGGAGAACGAGAACCTCGTGATCCGGGGCGGATACGGCATCTACAACGACCGGCTCACCTCTGCGTTCATCAACACCGTCTTCTCGAACTACCCGATCCTCCGGGAAATCGAAGTGACCGTTCCCTCGCGAACGGTCCCCATCGCGAACGCCTTCACTTCGCAGACCAATCCGGCGACGGGCGCCGGATACCCCTTCAACCAGTACCTCCCCATGTCCATCCGGTTCTCGGGCGGGAGCTACGGAGTCCGCGACGGGCTCGGCAACGTCGCCGAGACGTTCGAGCTGCGCACCGTCGATCCGGATCTGGTGACGCCGAGCTACCACCAGTGGAACCTCGGCTTCCAGCTCGGCCTCGGGCGGAACATGGTCTGGGAGGTGCGCTACAACGGCTCCCTCGGACGGGAGCTCCTGGAGTCGGTCTCCTTCAACCAGCCCTGGGACCTGAACGATTCCGCGACACCGGCGTACGTGAAAGAGCGGCTCACGCAGTCGTTTCGGGCCGGAGGTGGCACCGCGAGCTCCCAAGACCCCCAGGCGCTTGGCTATGGATACGTAAACCCGGCAACGGGACAGCCCGACAACAACTACGGGCCGGGAGGACGCCTCATCCCTGCGGAAGCGCGAGTGAGCTATCTCGGGATCCACGATGTGGAGGCGCTCCTGCTCCGGAACGCGGCCTGGAACTCCATCTACCACGGCTTCCAGACGACGTTCGAGAGAAGGTTCAGCGACAACGTCTCGTTCCATGTCGCCTACACCTATTCGCAGTCGACCGACAATTTCTCGAGCGACCCGGGAAGCACCGCCGGCGGCGGAAGGCCCGACACGCCCAACACGGGATTCGTCGTGGAGAACGACAGCCGCAACGTCGACGCCAACCGCGCGCGAAGCGACTTCGACCGGCCGCACCGGTTCGTTTCGACCGTTGTTTACGAGACGCCCGAGAGCCTCGGCACCTTCGGAAGGAACTGGCAGCTCGCGGCCTACGCGCAGTTCCAGTCCGGCCGGCCGTTCAGCGTCTTCGAAGCGGAGCCCGGCAAAGTCTATCGTCCCGGATTCGCCCGCCTCGACTTCGCGCCGGGAGCGAACCTCGGGACTCTGTCCCAGCAGGGAGCAGATCCCGTGGAAGAGTATTTCAACACAGACGCCGTGGTCGGCTCGGCGACCGGGATCGGGGATACACCGCGCAACGGTTTGCGCGGCCCGAGACAAAAGCGCGTGGACATGGCCATCTCCCGAAGGTTCCCCCTCGGCGCGCGGGCGTCGATGGAGTTTCGATTCGAGGTCTTCAATCTGTTCAACTGGGGGAACTTCGACGTTCCCGTGAACGATCTCGGCAATCCCGACTTCGGGAGCATCACCAACACCATTGGTGGGCCGAGGATCGGCCAGTTCGCGTTCCGGTTCCTGTTCTAATCCGGGATCCACGGGGCCGAGGTGGGCGGCGAGCCTGCCTCGGCCTTTTTCTTGGTGCAGCCGCGTCACGGCTTCGTAACAACTCCCGGCCGTTCCTGCTTACCTCAGGACGAGTGCTGGGTCCCCGAGCAGTATTTCGGACGACAGAAGGTAGGCCTCATGGGATCAGATGTTTACGCTGGTTCTCGAATGTGGAGTCGATGGCAGAGAGGGTAGTTTCGCCGAGACGCCGTAGGGAGAAATCTGCAGGCGGATTTACTCTGCCGGCTTCGTTCTTCGCGGTCGTCCTCCGGGAGGGCGCTCCGAGATCTTTCGGTCCGCGTACGCGGCGACTTCCACCACCTGCTCGAGCGGCTCTTCGAGGCGCGGGTCCTGACTCGATCGCAGAACGACCTCTTTCGCGAAGAGGAGGGCGAGGTAGCGCAGCTTCGTCGCCGGTTTCGCGGCGGCCGCGCGGAAGTCGGGGTGCCCGCTGTTCACCTGCCATTTGTCCTCGTGGAGCCGAGAGCGCCAGGACGCGCCGGGGGCGTCGACGAGCTCCGGCTCCGGGATCCCCTCGTTCGTGCTCGAGGAGAGAATCTCCACGATCTCGACGGGTGCCGCCACCGAGGCTTCCTTCCCGGTCGCGGGCTCTTTCGCGTGAACGGAGAGAATGCCCTCTCCGGGCGCCTCCGCGGCGCACAGAACGACGCGATGGGGATCGCGGCGCAGGCTCCCGACTGGCCCCCAGATCTCCCACGCGTAGTCGATTCCCTCCTCGATCTTCCTTCCGGAGGCGTCGTTCGCCTGCGGGCGCACGGGCTTCTCGCCGCCGGCCTCGACGACGATCCGCGCGGGGGAGATCCTAACCGATGCGAGAGGTCCGGGAGGAAAAAGCTCGGAGGCGTCGGTGCTCGACTCGCCCACGGCTTCTTCTTCGGCAGTCGGCTCGCCTCCGACGGTCTCGCCGGATCCAGCGCCCTCCCCGCCCGCACCTTCGGACTTCTTCTCCGTCGGGAGCATGGTGTAGCTCGGCCTCCTCCTGTAGAAGTCTCGAAACGCCCGCTGCAGGTCGCGGATGAGGTTCTGATCGAGCTTCTCCGCGCGCTCGCGCTCCTTCGTCTCGAGGATGGAGACGAGCAGCGGCTCCACGCGGACGAGCGCCTGCGCGAACCCGTGGGCCATCTCATCGGGGATCACGCCGCGGCGGCTTCCGGGCGCGACGTGCAGTTCGGGAAAGTCCACCATCCCGGTGAGCCGGGAATCCGTCCAGGGCTCACGGTCGAGCCCGAGAGCGGACAGCTCGGAGAAGCTCTCGGCGACCACCGTCCCCGCCGCGTAGACGGCGAGCGGCCGCGCCGCCTCGCCGTTCGAGAGATCGCCCGCGAGATAGATCTCGAGCTTCACGGGCGCGTGGCCGGGGATGGCGATGGTGCTCAATCCTTCGAGGCGCTCGCCGAGAAACCGCGGCGGCTTCACCCGAAGCTTCTTGGGAGAGCGGCCCCGCGACATCTTGTCCTCGATGGTCACTTCGACCGGCCGCATCAGGAGCTGGCCGCGGAGCTCCGAGGCGAGAAAGTCCGCGGCCCTTCGGGCGCCCACCGCCGTCAACGCCTCTTTCGTGAGGCCCACGACCACCACCTCCGTGAAACGCTCCTCGAAGGCGAGCTTTCCACGGAGGGGCTCGAGCTTGAAGTGGTCACGATCGCGATACAGGATGAGCCGGTGCGGTTTCTGCCCGGGCATCGAGGAGCGGATCTCGAGCATCGCGCCGAGGCTCCAGAAGCCGAGAAGGCCGATTCCGTACTGGCCCTGGGTCATGAGCGCGAGACGCTCCTTGGGCGAGAGCGAGCGCTTGCGGCTGTGGCCGATGTGGGTCGCGATGTAGCGAAGGGCCTCGGGGCGGTCGAGCTCGGGGATCACGCCCTCGCCGTCGTCGTGGATCTTCAAGCAAGGGACGCCCTTCTCGCGCACCCGCACGATGCGGATGTGCCGGGCGGCCGCGTCGAGGCTGTTCTGGACGAGCTCCGCGAGCGCCTTTCTCGGATCGGGCTGGCTCAGCGCGAGCCAGCGGATGAGCTCGAAGGGGTCGTGGACTTTGACCCGTCCTTCCTCGACGGAGGAGTCGCGCGTCTTTTTCGCCACTCTCGAAACCTTAACATAGCCGCTTGCGGCGACGGTCGAGGCCACAGTAGCTTCCTTCCTCATAAGACGCGCGAGATCCTGAGCCGCCAGGGGGGTGAAGATGGGCCGGCCGAGCCGCGTCCACATCTCGATCGGACTCGGGGGCGGCGCCATCAAGGAAGTCAAGGTCGGGGGCGCCTCCGCCTTCGTGGGCGAGGGGACGATCGAGCTCGACGCGCGCTAGCCTTTCGAAACTCTGCGGGTTGTGGCGCGCGGCGCCGAGGACTATCATCGTCGAGCGCGTGCGGTTTCGCATCTCCCTTCTGTTGCTGTCGCTCGGATTTCCTCGGGCGACGCTCGCTTCGCCCGCTGCCACCGACAATCCCTTTCTGCCCACACCCATCGACGGGCCGCCTGCCCCGGAGCCTCCCGAGGTAATCGCGCGCGACGAGAGGGGAAGGGCGACGCTTCGTGCCGTTCGCATCGAGACCGCTCTCGACCTGGACGGCCTTCTGGAAGAAGACGTGTACGGGAGCGTTCCGGCGGCGAGCGGCTTCATCCAGCAGGAACCTGTCGAGGGACAGCCCGCTTCCGAGAGAACCGAGGTCTGGGTGCTCTTCGACGAGAAGAACGTGTACGTGTCGGCGCGCTGCTGGGACAGCCAGCCAGAGAAGATCGTCGCCAATGAGATGCGGCGGGACAACTTCAATATCTTTTTGAACGACAACTTCGCGGTGATCCTCGATACGTTCTACGACCGGCGCAACGGCTTTCTCTTCCACACCAACCCCGTTGGCGGACTTTTCGACGGGTACGTGACGGACGAGCGCGAGACGAATCGCGACTGGAATACCGTGTACCAGTCGCAGAGCCGCCGCTTCCGCGACGGCTGGACCGTGGAGATGGCTATCCCGTTCAAGTCTCTCCGCTACAAGGCCGGGAGCTCGCAAATCTGGGGGATCAACTTTCGTCGCATCGTTCGCTCCAAGAACGAGCATTCGTACCTGACCCGGATTCCCGCCGCCTACGGACAGCGCGGCATCACCAATCTGTCCTCGGCCGCCACCCTCGTCGGTATCGAGCCGCCGGCTCAATCGAAGAACCTCGAGCTGAAACCGTTCGCGGTCTCCGGAGTCACGACCGATCGCACCGTCGATCCTGCCGTCGAGAGCGATCCTCAGGTCGACGCCGGCTTCGACCTCAAGTACGGTCTCACCCGCAGCCTCATCTTCGACTTCACCTACAACACCGACTTCGCGCAGGTCGAGGAGGACGAGGTGCAGGTCAACCTCACCCGCTTCAGCCTTTTCTTTCCCGAGAAGCGCGACTTCTTCCTGGAGGGGCAGGGCATCTTCACCTTCGGTGGGGCTTCGACGGGAGGCCGGGGAGGCGGCGGAGGAGGCGGCGGGGGCGGAGGGGGCGAGCAGAGCAACACACCCATCCTCTTCTTCAGCCGGAGGATCGGTCTCGCCGACGAGACGAAGGTCGGAATCGATGGGGGAGCTCGCCTCACCGGGAAGACAGGTCCGTATAGCGTCGGCATCCTCGCCATTGGGACCGAGGAGGCTGAGGCAGAAGGTGTACTCGCAACGAACTTTTCCGTCGTTCGCCTCAAGCGGGACATCCTTCGCAGGAGCAACATCGGAGTGATCGGGACCCGGCGCTCGCCATCGGTTGCTGGTCTCGGCACGAACGAGGTCTACGGGCTCGATGCCAACTTCAACTTCCTCGCCAACTCCGCCGTCACCGCTTACTACGCCAAGAGCTCGACCGATGGCCGCGCCGGAAACGATGCGAGCTACCGGGGCCGGGTCGACCTCAACGGCGATCGCTACGGGCTCGAAACCGAGTACCTCGTCTCCGGCGAGAACTTCAACCCCGAGATCGGCTTTCTCCGGCGCGAGGACTTCCGGCGGAGCTTCGGTCAATTCCGGTTCAGCCCCCGTCCCAAGTCCCTTCGCGGCGTGCGCAAACTGGGGTGGGAGGCGAGCCTGGAGTACATCACCGATGGAGAGGGACGCGTGCTCGAGAGCCGCGAAGCGCAGGCGAGGTTCAACGTGGACTTCGAATCGAGCGATCAGCTCGTCGTCGAGTACTCGCGCAACTACGAGTTCCTCGACGAGCCCTTCGAGATCGAAACCGGTGTCATGATCCCGGTGGGCGGGTATGACTTTCAAGACGTCCGCGCGTCCTACCAGATGGGGCCTCAGAGGAAGCTCTCGGGGCGATTCACGCTCCGGCGTGGAAGCTTCTACGACGGCGATCGAACGGAAGCGAGCTATTTCGGCCGGGCGGAGATTTCGTCCCGGCTCACCGTCGAGCCCCGCCTCTCCTGGAACTGGGTCGACCTTCCGGAAGGGCGCTTCACCACGAAGCTCGCGGGGGCCCGGGTCAACTTCTCGCTCTCCCCGCGCATCTTTGCCGGGGCCCTCGTGCAGTACATCTCCAGCGACGATTCCCTCTCGACCAACGTTCGCTTTCGCTGGGAGTACCAGCCCGGAAGCGACCTGTTCGTGGTCTACACCGACGGTCGCGACACCGCAGGAGCCGGTATCCCCCTGCTCCAGAACCGAAGCCTGGTCGTCAAGCTCACCCGCCTGTTCCGTTTCTAACGAAGCTACTTCACAGGGACCGCCAGCGTGTCGTGGTGGGTCGCGATGAGGGTCCGGAGGAAAGGACCGATGGCATCCACTCCCAGGAAACCCGCGGCGCGGGCGGCGGACTCCAGTTTGTCTCGGGGAACGTCGGTGCTTTCGGCGAAGTGTTTTAGGTCCCGAAACGCTCCGATGGTGAAGACGTCCCAGCCCGCCCCCTCGACGTGAGTGAAGATGAGGGTCTTCGGACGGCCGATTTTTTCTAGAAATACGTTTTCCATCTCTCGCTCTCGGCGCAGCTCGGCTTGTTTGCCGGCGAGCGCCATGAACATCTCGACGTGGAACAAACCGGACCCATCGAGGGCTTTTCTGACGTCTTCCACCGGAGGGCCCTCGACGAAGACCTCCTCATGCCAGGACATCCGCTCCCGGACCATCTGCCGAAAGTCGGCGGGTGGGGGGAGGTTGAGCTCGCGAGAGGCGCTCGCGCGTCGGGCCACGCGCTCCTCGGAGAAGTACTCGGTGAAGCTCCCCATGGGGAAGAGGAACAAGAGATCCCACTGGTCGCCCTGGAAGTGCCGCATCCACAAAGGAAGCTCATCGCCCGCCGCTTCGTATACGGGGAAGCGCTCTTTGTAGAGCGCGATGATATCGAGGAGCCGGCCGGGAGCGGCCCGCACGAACATGGCTCGGTACAGCGTCGCCGCCTCGGTGGAGGAGGCCGCCGCAACGAGAGCGATGGCAGCGAGAAAAGAGCGCATGGTCCCCTCCTTCGGGCTTGCCGAGAGAAGCATATCTAAACATCAGCCTGGCAAAGTCGCAAAGGCGTCCCGCCTCGTCGAATGTGGAATCCTACCGCGGCGGTCGGCTCGACCACGCGCGCAGGGGAAGTCCGGCGGCGGCGAGGGCGAGAGCGAACACGCTATTCCGCGTATCGCCGAAGACCGCTCCCACGAGGAAGACACCCGCGCCGGCGGCGACGAGGATGGCGGATGCGGGATACCCCCAGGCGCGGAACGGACGCGGGAGCTCGGGCTCCCGCCGTCTCAAGACGAGAAGCGCGAGGCAGCAGACGAAGTAGTTCGCGGCGAGGAAGAAAGACGCGACGGCAACGAGCTTCTCGAACGTGCCGCTCGCCGCTAGGATCAGCGCGCCCGCGGCCGTCACCAGCATCGCGACCACCGGAGTTCCTCCCTCGCTCACCTCCGCCGCCCTCGACCAGCGGGGTAGATCGCGGGCGAGGGCGTAGAGGATCCGGGTCCCCACCATGAGGATTGCGTTCAGCAGAGGCAGAAGCGAGACGAGGGAGAGAAGTGTCACCAGGCGCTCGCCAGAGGCACCGAAGACGGCGCGTGCCGCGTCGGCCGCGGGGAGCTTCGAGCTCGCGAGCTCGGAGAGCGGAAGGACGTGAAGGAGAGCGACGTTCAAAAGGAGGTAGACGACCACCACCACGGCGACTCCGCCGATCATCGAGCGCGGGAGGTTCTTCGCCGGATCCCGATCCTCCTCGGCGAAGTAGAGAGCGCTCTGCCAACCCCCGTAGGTAATGACCACGGACTGCAGAGCGATGACGACGGCAAAGAACAGGTTCTGCGGGCGATCGATCGCGGCTGATTCCGTTACACCAGGATGCCGCAGGCAGGCGGCGACCAGAGCGAGAAACGCGAGGAACTTGACGAGGCTCGTGATCTCCTGGGTCCGGCTCGATACGCGGAGGCCGGTCCATTGCAGAACGACGAAGGCCGCGAGCGAGGCGAGAGCGATGGGAGTGACCCCGATGCTTGCGAGGCCGGGGACGAGGGCGAGCGAGAACTCCCCGGTCGCGATCGAGATGTACCCGAGGACCGCACAATAGGTCATCCAGTCGGTCCAGCCCGTAAGAAAGCCGACGCGCTCTCCGAACGCGCGGCGCGCGTAGACGTAGTAACCGCCCGTCTCGGGAAGCGCCGTTCCGAGCTCGGCGAACGAGACCACTCCGATGAGCGTGTAGAGGCCTCCCAGCGTCCAGACGGTGAGGATCAGAGCGCGGCTTCCGAGCTCCGCGGCCACCGTGCCCGGAGTGCGGAGGATCCCGACCCCGATCGTGCCACCGAGAATCACGGCGAGGCCGAAATAGAGGCCGAGGATGCGCAGGAGGGGGCGTCTCGGCATTCTGGCGCCGTAGTCTATCGCGTATGACGCCCGAACTGGCTTCGCGCGATGAGCGATTGAGTTGCGCGGGCGGGATGCGGAGGAGTACGATGCCGCTCATCTCCCCGAGAGGCGACCCGTATCAGCATCTCTTCCTGCTCAGAAAACCTTGACATGCCAGCACACTTCGACTCCACTGCGCGCGAGAAATAAGGACCCGGCGCTGGTCTCGGTGGTTGCGAAGGCTCTGCATGAGTGGATGGTGACGAGACCGTTCTGTCATGCGCTCATGCTCATCGGCCTCGGCCTCGGCACCGCGGCCGGACTCATCCTCATCCGCGCATCCCTGTGGCGTCCGCTGGAACTGGTCGGTGAGTGCGCGCCCGACCATGCCACGCGCGTATCCGGCGTCGTCCACGTCCACACGAACCTCTCGGACGGCGGTGGCACGCCCGAGGAGGTGATCGCTGCGGCGAAGGCCGCCGGACTCGGGTTTGTTGTGTTAACCGACCACAACCACCTCGACGCCAAACTTGTCGAGGGCTACCACGACGGCGTGCTTGTCCTCGTGGGCTCTGAGATCGCAACCGTCGAGGGACACATCCTGGGCATAGGCATCACCGACCCGGTCTTTCGTTTCTCGGGCGACGGAAAGGACGCCCTGGAGGACATCGGCGACCTGGGAGGGGTTGCCTTCGCAGCGCATCCCACGAGCCCCCTGCCTGCGTTTCGATTCTCGGGATGGGACCTGCCCGGTCCCTGGGGTCTCGAGTTGATGAACGGCGACAGTCAGTGGCGGGAGGCCGGACTCGGCCGTCTGGCGAAGGTGGCGCTGCTCTATTCTGCCAACTCTCGCTATGCCCTCCTCGAGAGCCTCACGCCGCCCGACGCGGCTCTCGAACGCTGGGATGCTCTTCTCGCCGGCCGAAACGTGCCCGCGTTGGCCGGAGCCGATGCCCACAGCCGGCTGCCTCTTACGAAGGGGCTCATGCTCCGCTTCCCGTCGTACGCGGCGCTCTTCGGTTTGTTCCGGAACCACGTGCTCGTCGACGCCCCCCTCGGAGGCGACGTCGTTTCCGATGGTCGCGCGTTGATCGAATCCCTGAGCCGGGGCCGCTCGTACATCGGTCTCGACGCTCTGGCGCCGTCGGGGGGCTTCCTGTTCGAGGCAGAGGCGGGAGGGCGTTACGGGATGGGAGACACGGTGCCGCTGGCGGCAGCCCCCCGGCTGCGTGCCGGCGGGTGCGTACCGAAAGGAGCGCAGGTCAAGCTCTTCAAGGATGGGCGACTCGTGGCTGCAGCCGAGGGCTCCGTCGAGGCCACCGCGGACAGTCCGGGCGCTTATCGCGTCGAGGTCGCGGTCGCGGGCTGGACGGTCCCCTGGGTTGTCTCGAACCCCATCTACGTTTTCGATGAGGAGACCGCTGCAGCGCGGACGCAGTCGGCTGCATGGAGCGAGCCTGAGGCGCCACCTGACGCCGTTCGACTGCTGGACGACTTCGAGGGGAAGACCGTGTTCGAGCCAGGTGCAGACACGGCCACCCTCTTGGCGAACCCTCTCCTCGACCCCAAAGGTGGCATGGGAGGAGGCGGCGCCGCGCGGATCGAGTTCCAGCTCGGGGAGCCGACACCGGATCACCCTCATGTATTCGCGGCGATGGTGGCATGGGGTCAACGAGACCTGACGGGCCATCAGGGCCTGACGTTCGCCATCCGTTCCGATCGTGCTTACAGAATCTGGGTCCAGGTCCGGGACGAGAACCCGGCCTCGGCCGACGAAGGCACCGAGTGGTGGTTCGCTTCGGTCAAGTCGGCTGTCGAATGGCGGCGGGTAGCCGTTCCATTCTCGCGGCTACGGTCCATCAATCCGCGAACGGACGGATGGCTCGACCTGGACCGGGTCCGGGCCATCGTTTTCGTCCTCGACAAGGGCTCGGTGAAGCCGGGCACCCGCGGTTCGATTTGGGTCGACGATGTCGGGTTCTATTGAGTGGAGCGAGTCGCTTGCTGTCGCCGTAGTCCCATCGCGTCTAGCGCCCCGAAGCCTGCGCGAAAGCGCGCTCATCGGAGGAGCTCATTCCTTACAAGTCCAACGAAACAAAGGAAGGGGGCGAGTGGTGCGGTCTTTGCAGGATGTCAATGGGAGGTGGCCCATGCTTCCAATCGATGTGTTTCGTGAAGCGCTCAAGACGAGGGTGTGCGGGATCTGCTTCGATCGCAACGACGACGGCACCTGCGGGCTCCCCGAAGGCAGGGTGTGTGCCCTCGAAGGGCACCTTCCCGAGATCATCAAGGCCGTCGAGAGCGTGCACAGCTTCGACCTCACGCCTTACGTCGAAGGCATCCGCGCTCAGGTCTGCCCGAACTGCAACCAGGACGAGAACGGCCGCTGCGCGTTCCGGGAGAGGTTCGACTGCTCGGTCGACAGTTTCCTGATGCTCGTCGTCGAGACGATCGAGGACGTCGAACGCAGGGCGAGCCAGGGAGTGCCGTCTTAGCGCTGGTAGAGGAGCTTGCCACTCGCCCGGAACACGCTGCTCGCTGAGCGTGCGACTTCTCCCCGATGAACGGCGACGAACACTTCCCGGTAGCGCCCTTGAAGCGGTGATTCGAGAACGGGTTCCGACCTACGTCGGCCTGCGCGCGCCAAAGATCGAGACGATGCGTCCGCTGACGGCCGTCGTTGACGAGCTTCTGACAGCGCTCAGCTTTCAATGGCCGACAGATCGAGTCGGATGAGACGCTCTGGATCGGCCAGGATATCCATCTCAACGATCTTCCCGCGGGCAATCGTGAAGCCGATCACGGCAAACAGCCGGCCGTCGGGCCGGCGCGACAGGAGCCCGACATTGCCATTCACGAGGACCCACTGATTGGACAAGCCGAGTCTCGAGAACGTCGCCGCCTGTGCGGCGACGGCCTGGGCCCCTCGCACAAACCGTGATGCGCTCGCGAGCCTACCGCCATCCGCTCGCAGCACGATATCCGGATCGAGCACGGTGAGCAGCCGTTCGAAATCGCCGTCGCGAACGGCCGCGAGGAACGCATCGACGACACGCCGCTGCTGCTGCAGGTCGCGGTCTGCGTCAGGGACGCTCCTCTGAACGCGCCGGCGCGCGCGGCTTGCGAGCTGACGCGCCGCGACCGGCGAGCGGTCCACGATCGGAGCGATCTCGTCGAACGTCATGCCGAACACGTCATGCAGCACGAATGCGAGCCGCTCCGCTGGCTCGAGGACCTCCAACACAACGAGGAGCGCGAGACCAACCGAGTCGGCGAGCATGGCATCGGACTCTGGATCGTCGGCGCGAGTGATCACCGGATCAGGCACGTGCACGTCCAAGGGGGCCTCCCGGCGCGACGTCCGCGTCCGCAACATGTCCAGGCACACACGCGCGACGACGGTCGTCAGCCAGGCTCGCAGGTTCTCGACAGCGCTGACATCGGTCCGGCCGAGTCGAATCCAGCTTTCCTGGACAGCATCCTCTGCTTCGCTCGCTGACCCGAGCATGCGATAGGCCACCGCCCGCAAATGAGCGCGGTGCTCTTGGAACTGCTCAGCGAGCCGCTCAGGCGTGGGCATCGGTCACATTCCTCCTTAGCGCTCCGTCATGGTGCTGACGGACGAAACGTCGCTGATGTGACAAAGGAGAGGGCGGGTGCAGCGGTCACATTCATGCTGCGCGATCCGTCATGTTGACGAGGGAGGACGACATGAACCGGGAATTCTATAGCCAAGGTCTCGGATCGCCGGTCCGCTTCGGGCTCGTCTTCAGAGGAGGTCCCATTGAACTGGAACGAATGGGTTCGGCAGACCCACCGCTCGCTGTCCATTGCCTTTACGTTGGCCGTCATCGTCAACATCGTCGCCTTGGCAAAGGAGGAGCTTGCCGTCTGGGTGGGCCTTTTGGCGCTGCTCCCGCTCGCCCTGCTCCTGTTCACCGGTCTGTACTTGTTCGTGCTGCCGTATGCCACCAAGTGGCGCAGCGGGCGACGCACCGACTGACCGGGCGGCTCGAGATCGTCGTCGTCGGGGTCCCCACTCTGCGCGCTTAGGAGCCAGCCGAGGCAGAGAGCGCGGAGATCGCCACTTCCGCGGCACGTCGCTGCGACCTGTTCCGCCCGGAGGCACGGGCAAGGAACCGCGCTGGATCGACACCCACGAGGACGATCTCGACGAGGTGCAGATGGCGACGTGGGTGAAGCAGGCGGCCACGGTGCCCGATTGGGTTCCTGGCTGACCCCGCTCGCGCCCGCAAGGTCCACCATGTACAGCGCGTTACGCACCTGCTGGTCGTAGCCCTCGATGCCCATGTTGCCCGGGCACGGCGACGGCCTCGAGCGAGAGCGACGGCGCGGAGAGCGCCATCAGGATGGCGAGCGCATCGTCGTTGCCGGGGTCGGTGTCCACGATGACCCGACGCACGCCGGTGAGACGGGGCTTCGGGACCGCAACGCCGTTGGGAGGGAGGATCGTCGATCCGGGAGCGCCCGCCCGCGTGACCTCCGGCACCGACTGCTGCCCCCGCGCCAGCCCGCGAACGCCCATCGCCGCCGCCCCCAGCATCGCACCCCGCATCATCTGCCGCCGCGAGATTCCACTCATTGCCTTTCCTTTCGTGGTTTGGAGAAGATCACCGCCCGTCACGCGATGCGATGGAGCACCCCTCGCAGATCGGCTGCTCGACAGAGACCGGAAGCTTCGCCTGAAGCAACACAAAACGCGGCTTCTCTCCTCCTGTTTTGCCGTCACTAACTCCGAGTTGCTCACAGTTCCCGCACGATTCCCGCACAACGAGTCCTCGGTCGAGAAGTTCACTCGATCGTAAAATGAAGTACTGGGCCGTCGAGTCGAAGGCGGAACCCGTTCATCAGATCGCGCCCGACGATAGCGTAATCGATGGGCATCCCGATGACCGCGAAGTTGTCGACGGCGACGTGCTCCAGCTTGAGACTCTGCGCCCGGTACACGAGCCGATCCTCGGCACGAGCACCGGCCCCGCCAACGAGCAGGACAGAAATCGGCTGAAGTTCCAGCCGTTCGGCCACGTGTTCCGGGATGCATGTTGCGTCGGCTCCTGAATCGATGAGGGCCTCCACCGCTTCCACCGATGAGCCGTTGGATACTCGGAGGTCGACGACCGGTGCCGGTGGGAGGAACTGCACCGAGCCGATACGGCTTCGGTATGCCGGCATTACCGCTGAACCGACGGGGACGAGACTCGCAGGATTGGCTGGCGCTTTCCGACGTAGCCGAAATAGACGCTGGCCTCGTTATAGCGCTCGAAGAACCGGGCGACGAGTGTCTGCAGATCGGGGTCAGAATCCACGACTGCTCCCCGATGAACCGCGACGAAGACTTCCCCGTAGCGCTCTTGGAGTTCGGGGGCGAGCTTCTCGAACGCATGGCGCTCGGTCTCGAAACCCTGCTGGTACAGCATCGACTTCGTAGTTTCGCTCAAGTAGTCTACGTCCGCGAGAACTCGCGTATCAGTATATTGTACCAACCTTGGCCAGCTCCACTGAGCGGCGGTGATGGCTCGCCTTGAACGTGTCCGTCGGGTGCCAGACGCCCGGCGGTGGTTACACCACGATGGCCGCACTGGGACATGCCTACGGCCTCGCGGGACGACGCGCCGACGCCATCGCTCTCCTCGAGCAGATGGAGGAGGCATCGGAAATTCGACACGATCAACCCTACCTGTTGGCAACCGTCCACGCGGGGCTCGGCAACGCCGAACAAGCGATCGAATGGCTCGAGAAATCCTACGAGGCTCGTGACTGGTGGCTTCCGTTCCTGAACGTCGAGCCGGGATTCGATGTTCTGCGATCGGACGCTCGATTCCAAGACCTCCGCCGCCGCCTGAACTTACCCCAGTAGTGCCGAGCTCTTAGGTCAGGCATGGGACGATGAGCCCGGTTCTTTGTTAGGCGGGAGAGCTCTCTGCCCAACGGTTACAGGATAGAAAAATGCGTCGTTGCCTGCGTTCAGCTTGTGATTCACAAGGGACGCTACCGCGGGCAAATTCTTCCCCGGAGTGAAGTTGGTGGCGGGGGCGGGATTTGAACCCGCGACCTTTGGGTTATGAGGGGAATGGAGGGGGAGACGCAGAGCAACCCAATGGCGACAAACGCCGATGAAACCGCGTCTCTCCCTCCTCCGGTTTTGCCCTCAGTAGCCCTGAGTTGTCGTCAGTTCCGGCACAATTCCCGCACAGGAGTCCTTTTCTAAGCGCTCGAGTACGACGATTGGAAGTCGTGTCACCCAATCCAACACTTTCGTCTTCGTCGTCGGCCATCCCGTATCAGCGCCTGGCTCTGATTCATCCGACGCGGCCGTCCCGACGCGGCGCTCACTCGCGTGGGGCTAGTTCGCCCGGTGGGTCTTCGCGAAGGCTCAGATCGTCCCAGTCCCATCGTGTAAGCTGCCGAAGCTCGTCTACTGTGAAGTCACCTTCGGAAACCAGAACGTGTTCGCTAACGACGATCCCGTCGCAGTCTGCGATGGCCCCAGCGACCTCATCGAAGCAAGTCTGAGCCAAACGGCGAATCTCGGAATTCTCGTATGCTTCCACCGGCATTGTTGCCTCGGCGAAGACGTGGTATTCGGTTCCTTCCGAGAGCTCGTCGTCCTCTACCTTGAGATAGATGCCGGAGATGTTGGAGCCACCTCTCGCGAGGGACTTGCGGATTCTCTGGTGTACGGGGCGGAGTCGCTCGTTGAAGGCGTCAGGAAAGGCTGCTCTGTCGTATCGGTTCACGAGCCAGCGCACAACGATCCGCAGCGTGCGCGGATCGAGCCGTCGAGCATTGTCAGGGTCGTTTCCGAGAAGCAGCCGTCGGTCCAGGACGATTCGGTCTTGCACCGACATCTCGAATAGACGCGAGTCGGTCTGGGTTTCCACATCCACGAGCAGCTTTCGCGGGTTTCTTCCATGCCGCAGCGAGCCGTCGTCGCTTTCGCGAGGTATGGCCCGGATGAGCTCGACGCTGGGTTCCCTGCTGAAGCTACCGTTTTGCACGTCGCAGTCGTGGCTCACGACGAGGAAAAGCTGGCCCGGGACCGGATCAAGGGACAGAATCTCCTCGAAGACAAGCTTCTCCGCTAGCGAGTCGGGAACGATCGAGCCCTGCCGCCACCCAGACGTCCTGAGGGGTGAGGCGTCATCGGTCATTGGAGGGGCGCATCACTCCGGGCTCCTGCGCCTACCCGTTGCGATGTCGAGAGTCTCCTGCTCTTTTTCGAGGTCTCGGTCGAGGCCGTGTTCTTCCGTAAAGCGATGAAGTCTTTGGCGCCGGGCCTGGCGGCCGGATAATGCGGTTCCATGACGGGACGATAGTGCCTTCAATCGCACCAGTACCTCGCCGGGTTCCCCTTGCCTCAGGAGCCCGAGAATCGAGTTCCCGCCCTCATCCTCCCATCGAACAGCATCACCAACGGGAGTATTAGACATCTCGCTCCACGCGAGCGCGATGCGATACAGTTCCTGCAGGCGTTTTCGATTCCGGGGGTACGGAGCCGTTCGGCCACTCAGCCAGGCATAGATAGTAGGTCTTTCGACGCGAAGGATGGTCGAGAGCTCCTTGACGTTGAGGGACAGCTCTGAGCGTACCCTGGAGATCCTTTGCGCCGCAGGCAGGGGACCTTCCGCGCCTCCTCCAGCGAAAGTGAGGCCGTGGACGGTCGTCCATACGCCGCCACCGGTCACTACGTGCTCACCAAGTACCGTGAGAATGGCGCCCGAGCCGCGTGCATAGGATCGAGCCATCAGAGTAGCTGGCGGGCTAGGTGCGGCCGTTGTGGACATGGAACCGGTAGCCGTGGTCCCTGCTAGCTGCGGAAACAGAAGAACAGCCGCATTTTCACTGGAGGACGGGGATTGCTCGAATCTTCTTCTCATCGCGGGATCTGATCTGAAGCTCTCTCTTTCGCCCCCCACCGCATCATGGCGTGGTCAGTCACTGCAAATCGGAATACGCGGCCAGTGACGTCGTGAAGCTTCCAGAACTCCTGAATCAAGTCCGTTGGATCGAAATCGCGGTCCTGCATCGAGTAATGGTCGATATCTAGGATGGTCAGGATTTCATCTTCCCGAATCTCAACGTCGAACTTCAAGTCTGATGGGTCCAGCCCAGGAGGGAGGAAAGTGCCGTCGTTCGTCTGCAGCACCCGGAGCACGAGTTGACCAACTTTGGTGTTTCCGACGCTCTCGAACCGATAGAGGGCGCGTTCGGCTCCCATCTCGCTTGCTGGAAGCCCGGAAAGGCCGGGTTTCAAGTAGTCGAAGAGAGACTCGTCACCATCCGGTCGGATAAGATCGATGTACCGTAGACCAATGCGGTCCGATAGGGCGACCTGCACTTCGTCCCGAAGAGTTTCGAGAAGGCGCTCGAGCTGCCCCGTAAAATCCTCGAAGACGCCGTAACGGCTACACTCCAGGGCGACGAAGTCGTTTGCGAGCACGACTGTCTCGGTCTGCGGCTTGTTCGAGAACACCCAGCGCTTCCGCGCGGCGGTTTTGATGTCGGGTCCGAAATGGAGTTCCTGAACGACGGTTTCACGAAAGTGGGGGAAGCCGTCACGGCGAAGACGCTCTTGAATGCCGGGCACGTACTCATGCATCTGAAGAACGGGTGATATCTTCACCTGAGCGAGAGCGAGTACAAGGGGAGACCGGTTGAGCTTGAGGGCTGGTTGACTACGGGTCACAATAACTTTTTACACCAGATTTTACACAAACGCAAGTGCTTGCAAGCAGTTGATTTAATTTGGGTTTTGGCATGGTCCTTCCATTGTTCGAGGACCGAAGGCGGCGCGGCCACGACGAGGGTCTTGGCCTTCTTACGCAGCAGCAGCTCGCGCGCGATGAGACCTGCCTCGATGGTTTTGTCCAGCCCCGTGTCGTCGGCAATGAAGAGGTTGACGCGCGGCAGCCGGAGCGCCTTGCGGAGCGGCTCCATCTGGTAGGCGTCGATCTTAATACCGGCGCGAAAGGGCGACTGGAACAGGGTCGGATCGGTGGCCGTGACGCAGTTCCACCGGAGCGTGTGAAGGAAGGCCGCGAACTGGCGGGGAGCGTCGAATCCCCGGGCCGCGAGATCCTGCCAGCTCTCCTCCTTCAAAATACGGCGGTCGAGCTCGTAGCTCCAGAACACGTCGAGGGACTGGCCCTGGGCGTCGTCGTCCGCGCAGGCGAGGCGGACCAGCGCGGAGTGGCCGGGCGTTTCTGGGTCGACCACCTCCTCGACGAGCCACCGCCGGGAACGAACTTGCACCAAGTCCCCGGGCGCGGGTGGATGCTCCGACAAGGCGAAGGAGTTGGTTGGTTCAGGCACTACAGGACGCGTTCCTCTTTCAAGATCGTTGCTTTTGCGACCAAGGTCTAGCCGGATCCCTTACGGAGTTCCGCCGGTCCGCCATGCGGATCGGCGTAGCCGACCAATGACTCCGGTTGGAGTTCTTCGAGCCTGCTCACACCATTCGCTAGCGCCGGGATCCCGTTGTGCCAGATCCGGGATAGGCCGAAACAGTACGTAAGACTATCCATGATTTTACAGGACGAAACGCGGGGAAATCCAAGGTGCTGTGAGACGTGCGGGATGTTCCGCGTTGCCCTCGAACGTCGCCGTCACCACGACCTACCTTGAAGAACGGACGCGGTCGCGTTCTCCCGCTCGACGGTGAGCTGTGGTCCCTCGTCGAGAAGCGCTTTGCCGCGCCAGGTCGAGCTATCGAACGGCTCGACACGGCTCGCCCGACTCGTGTTCCACAACCGGGGAAGTCGGTAGGCGATTTCCGCAAGGCGTGGGCGACGGCGTGCAGGAAGGCCGGGGTACCGGGAAAGCTCTTCCACGATCTCCGGTGGACGGCGATTCGGAACATGGTTCGCGCGGGGATTCCCGAGAGAGTCGCCATGGAGATCTCGGGTCACCGGACGCGGGCCGTCTTCGACCGCTACAACATCGTTTCCAACGAGGACAAGCGCCGAGCCCTTCTGCAGACTCAGGCGCATCTCGAATCCCTTCCCAAAACGCAGAACCTTCCCGCACAGTTCTCGCACAATTCGCCTAATAAGGCAGCAAAATGACCCAAAGGCTCGCCGCCCATTTAGAACTTATCTCAGTGTTCGGGAAGAGTTTGAAGTTGGTGGCGGGGGCGGGATTTGAACCCGCGACCTTTGGGTTATGAGCCCAACGAGCTACCGGACTGCTCCACCCCGCGTCACCGTGGGAGCCCTAGATTATCCGCAGAGACGGCGCCCGTGTCAAGACCTCGCGATGGAGGGTTCAGCCGAGCGATTCGCTCCCGTGCCCCTCGAGCGGTCGGTAGATCTCGGAAGCCAGGGTCTCGAGCCTCCGGGCGTCTTCCTCGGTGTCGACGACGAAGGCCACTCCCAGGTGGTAGCGCGTGCGGTCGCCGGACTCCCCGGGGGCTTCTTCGAGCCGGACCACTCGTCCCTTGAGGAAGAAGTCCGACCGCTTCTGCGGGAAGTAGAGGTCGATCTCGAGCTCGGTTCCGACGTTCAGCGGGATCTGGCTTTCGACGAGGGCGCCGTTGCGTGAGAGGTTCTTCGTCTCGCTCCGGAGCTCGTCGGCCCTGAGGTCGCGCCGGTTGCGGCGCTCGCGGAACACGAGGAGCTTCTTCGAGTCGAGCCGGGGCGAGCGGCGCTTTTCCTCCGCGTGGAGCGTGATGCGGTTCTTGCCCTCGCGCTTCGACCGGTAGAGCGCTTTGTCCGCCATGCGCACGAGCCCCTCGGCGGAGTTCGAGTCCGTGGGGTAGATGGCGATCCCGCCGCTCACGGACATGGAAATCTGCACGGAGGGACCCGAGGGGAGGGGCTTGCGGTCGAACATCTCCTTGGCGTCCACCCGGATCCGCTCGGAGACGATATAAGCTCCCGTGCGGCTGGTCTCGGGGAGGATGAGCGCGAATTCCTCGCCTCCGTAGCGGCAGGCGACGTCGATTTCCCGGACGTTCGCGCGGATGACTTCCGCGAGCCTCGCAAGCGCCTCGTCGCCCACCACGTGGCCGTGGAGGTCGTTCACCATCTTGAAATCGTCGAGGTCGAGCATCACGAGCGAGAACGCGAGCCCATAGCGCCGGGCGCGCTTGAGCTCCCGCCGCAAGCTGGCATCGAAGAACGGGCGGTTGTAGAGGCCCGTGAGTCCATCCGTGATGGCGCTTCTCTCGGTCGCGAGAAACGTCGCCATCTCGACGACCTTGGGGTTCTTGAGGACGCGGGCCCGATTCTGGAAGTAGTCCAGGGCCGCGAGAGGAACGCTCGCCGCCCGGCCGAGCTTTTCCGTCAGCTCGCTCCGGTGCCGCAGAATTCCGCTCCAGTGTGCGTGCGCTTCGGATTCCTCGAAATCGAGCTGGGTGAGAAGGCGCAGAAGAGGTGCACCGGCTTCCGGCTCGGAGCCGAGAATGAGCTCGAGGCTCTCGACCCTCCCCTCGCTCGCCTCCTCCAGCGCGCGAATCCAGAGCTGCCGGGAATCCCCCGAGGTCGGCAGCGATGACATAAATGCCTCCCAAACCGTCCGTTAACGTATATATGAAGACACAGAACCGCGAAGGTTGGGGGATCCTGGCGGCGCCGGACCGACGCGCCGCCGAAGGGGAGATAGTAGCAGAGGCCAGGCCGTCAATCAATCGCTGGACAGGAGGATCTCCCAGAGGCTCACGTGGAAGAGCTTTTTCTGCCGCGCAGGCTGCAGATACCAGAGGAGGCCCGGGAGCGCGAAGACGTGAAAGGCGGAGAGCGCGACGAAGAGGGGTGTGATGGTGAGAGGCGTGTGAAACACGAAGTAGGAGACGGCGATCCCGACGTACATCGCGAGCATCACATAGCCATAGACCAGGGCCGCGAGCCGCCCGAACGAAGCGAACCTCCAGATGAGGTACGCAATGGCGAGGTAGATGATGGGGTCGACGGCGAGCGTCCAGAGCGACTGGTCGGCGAAGAGGTTCCAGGACCACGCGTGGGCCGCCTCCTGATACTTGCGGATGGATTCGAGGAAGCCCGAGAGGACGAAGTACAGGGCGACGAGATAGACCCCTACCGGTTTTTCGAGGCTCGAATCGGACGACATGAACCTTGCATCATTACTATAGGGGTCCGATTCACATTATAGGGGTCCGATTCACGACGCGCGAACGCATCGCGTAAGCGGTATAATTTCCTTCAATCGTCCCGAGTTGAACAACCCGAGAGGAAATCGCTCTTGACCGTCTGGAGCCTCGCGCTCGTCCTTGCCGCGGGCGTCCGCACCCTCGTGCTTCCGTTCGAGAACTTGTCGTCCGACCCGGCGCCGAAGTGGCTCGGCAGCGCGCTCGAGGAGGCGGTCAGCGCTCACCTCGAGGCCGCGGGGTTCGAGGTGGTGGACCTCCATTCCCGCAACCGCCAGCTCCTCGAGAAGGACCTCGTCCCCGGCGAGCCGCTCACCCGGGCATCCGCCATCGTGCTCGCCCGGGACCTCGGCGCCGATCGGCTGGTCCTGGGTGAGCTCCGCGAGGGGGACGCTCGGATCGAGGTCACGGCAAGGCTCATCGACCTCACGCGGGGGGCGACCGTCGGCGTCGTGGACGACTTCGGCGAGCCGGAAAAGTTCTCGCGGCTCTCGAGCCAGATCGTGAAGAACCTCTTCCGGCTCGAGCGCGACGATGCCCCGCCGAGCTTCGAAGAAGAAGCTGAGAGGCGCTCGAAGATACCGCCCGCCGCTCTCGAGGCCTCGGCCTTGGCCCGTATCGAGATCGATCGCGCGGAGAGGAAGGCTTTGCTGAAACGGGCGCTCGCGAGCCACTCCGAGTACCTCGAAGTTCGTCTCCTCCTTGGCGAGGATCTCCTCGACGAGGGCCTGCCGCGGGAAGCGACCGAGGTTCTTGCGGGCGCCCGCGGCAAGGGTCTCCTCTACCAGCGCGCCTACTTCGATCTGGGCCTCGCGTATCTCCACGCCTCGGAGCCGCGCCTCGCGTTCGAGGTCTTCCGGAACCTGGCGGAGACAGCGGAAGCGAAGGCTGCCTCGCACAATAATCTCGGGGTTGCCCTCATGCGCCTCGACCGCATTCCGGAGGCGATCGAGGCCTTCGAGCGGGCGCGGGATCTCGGCTGCGCGAAGAAGAGCTGTCTCTTCAACCTGGCCTGGGCCCGCTGGCGCGCGGGAAAAGGGGCTCCGGCCTACGAGCTCTTCGAAAGGCTCGCCGAACGGGATCCGATCGATGCCGAGGTCCATTTTCTCCTCGCCGCCGCCGCCGTCTCCCAGGCCCGGCCGGAGGTTGCGGCGAAGAGCAGGGCGACGGCCCTCGTTCTCGCGCCGCATCTCGAGGGCGTCGATGCCGCCACGGTATCGAACTGGGAGAGAGCCCTTCCCGCCCTGGACGAGAATGGCGATTCCCCTTCGCTCACGGCGGAAGCCGAGATCGAGGAAGACGTCTTCGGGCTCATGGAGCTCCTCGATGCCCGGGAGCTCCGCAGACGCGGAAGGACGGAAGAAGCGATCCAGATCCTGCAGCGAAGCCTTTACCGGGACCCGAACGATACCGGAAGCCGGCACGAGCTTGCCGATCTCTACCGGGAGAGGGGAGAGCTCCAGGAAGCTCTGTCGGAGCTCTCGATTCTCCTCTGGACCGAGCCTTCGGCGGACGCGCACGTCTCGCTCGCTCGCGTGTACCTCGAGATGGCGGAGCCGGCGAAGGCGGTCGCAGAAGTCGAGAAGGCGCTCGAGCTCGATCCCGAGCACCCGGGAGCGCGCGGACTTCGCGAAGAGATCGCGCAGAATGAATCTCTGCGCTAGGATATTGGCGACATGCGTGCACTTTCGCTCGTTCTCCTCGCGCTCCTCTTCGAGGAGCGCAACGGCGGCCTCGAGAAGACGTTCGAGGAGCTGCGCGGCCGCTATGAGAACGGGTCCAAGGAATCCAAGGACTTCGTGATCCAGGAGATCGAGGCGAACGACTACTTGAAAGCGCAGAGCGCGGACCTCCCCGAAGGAGTCGAGAGTCCCTGGCTGCGCTTCGCCGAGGGAACCACGGTCGTGGGGGCAACCGTCGACCTAGAGAAGTTCCGGGCCAACCTCCCGCAATCGATGCTGTTCCAGCTCCTGTCCGGGCGCGTTCCCGTCGAGATCGAAGCGCGGCTCGAGGGTGCGAAGGGCATCGGAAAGCTCGAGCTCGTGAAGGTGCTCCTCGCCGGCATCGAGCTTCCCGAGAGCCTCGTGACCGCGCTCGCCCAGTCAGAACGGGCGAGCCAGTTCTTGCCGCCCGGATTTCGGATGGGCGAGCCCTTCGAGCTTCCCTACGATCTCGAGAGCATCCGCTGCCAGGTGGGGTCCGTTCTGGTCCAGCAGCGTCCGAGCCCCGTCGACAAGTAGAATCCCGGGTTGACCCCAAGCCCGGGAGCCATGCTCGATATCGACACCCCTATCCAGTTCGTGAAGGGTGTGGGCCCGTCCAAGTCGGAGGCGCTCGCCAAAGCGGGAATCCGAACCGTCTACGACCTGCTCCTGTACCTTCCGTTCCGGTACGAGGACCGGAGCCGGCGGCTCCAGATCCGGGACGTCCAGCCGGGCCAGGAGGCGACGGTCGAAGTCGAGGTGGTGGCCCTGCGGGTCAAGAGCACCCGGCGTCGGAACTTCAAGATCGTGGAAATGGTCGGGAAGGACGAAACAGGAGAGCTGAAGGCGGTGTGGTTCAACCAGGAGTACCTCAAGGACACGCTGAGGCCGGGCCGCCGCGTTCTCATCTTCGGAAAGTTCGAGAGGACGGAATTCACGCTCTATCCCGAGGTCAAGAACCCGCAGTACGAGCTCGTCGAGGCGGGCCAGGACGACACGACGCACGCGGGCCGGATCGTGCCGGTCTACGAGCGCATCGGCCCCATGACCCCGAAGCACTTGCGCCGCGTTCTTCACTTTCTCGTCGCCGGAATGCCGCCGCGAGTTCCCGAGGTGCTTCCCGCTTCCATCTGCGCCCGCCACGGGTTTCCTTCCCGGGAAGAAGCGATCTCGCTCGCGCACTTTCCGACCGAGCAGGAGCCCCTCGAGGACTACAACCGCTTCCGATCGCCCGCGCAGAGGAGACTCATCTACGAGGAGCTCTTCACGTTCTTCCTCGGGCTCGAGCTCCGGAGGGCGCGGGATTCGAAGCTCCGCAAGAGGCGGCCCTTTCCGGTCGACGACTCCGTCCGTGAGACCGTCCGCAAGATCCTGCCGTTCCGGCTCACGGGGGCTCAGCGCGAAGTCCTCAAGGCGATTGCGGACGACCTCGCGAGCGAGGTCCCGATGAGGAGGCTCCTTCAAGGGGACGTGGGCTCGGGGAAGACCATCGTCGGCGTCCTCGCTTCGTTCATCGTCATGAAGGCGGGAGCGCAGGTCGCGTTCATGGTACCGACGGAGATCCTGGCGGAGCAGCACTACGCTTCCATGCGAAAGCTCCTCGAGCCCGCGGGCTTTCGCGTCGCCCTTTTGAGCTCCCGCCTCAAGAAGTCCGAGCGCGAGAGCCTTCTCGCGGAGATCGAGGCGGGGAGAGTCGACATGGCGGTCGGGACCCATGCCCTCATTCAGGAGGGCGTTCGGTTTCGAGAGCTCGGCCTCGCCATCATCGACGAGCAGCACCGCTTCGGCGTGCTCCAGCGGGCGGAGCTCGGCGAAAAGGGATTCGGCTGCGACCTTCTGTTCATGACCGCGACTCCCATCCCGAGAAGCCTCGCCCTCACGCTTCACGGCGACCTCCAGAGCTCGATTCTCGACGAGCTTCCGCCTGGAAGAAAACCGATGGTGACCGAGCGCTTCGACGACTCCGACTTGAAGCGCGTATTCCAGATCATGGAGAAGGAGATCGAGAAGGGCCATCAGGTGTTTTACGTCTGTCCCCTGGTGGAGGAGTCGGAGAAATCGGACCTGAAAGCCGCGGTCGCCCGCTACGAGTCTCTTGCGCAGGGGCCGTTTCGGAGCCGGCGGGTGGCGCTCGTGCATGGGAGGTTGGCGGCGGAGGAGAGAGAGGCGGCGATGGAGCGGTTCGCCCAGGGGAAGGTCGACGTTCTCGTGGCGACGACCGTGGTCGAGGTCGGGGTCGACGTCGAGAACGCGACTCTGATGGTCATCGAGCACGCCGAAAGGTTCGGCCTCGCGCAGCTCCATCAGCTCCGAGGGCGGGTCGGAAGAGGGCCCGCGCCCTCGAGGGCGATTCTCCTCACCTACGAGCCGACGACTCCGGAAGCGGAAGCGCGGATCGAGGCGATGCTCGAGACCGAGGATGGATTCGTCATCGCCGAGAGGGACCTCAAGCTCCGCGGTCCGGGAGACTACTTCGGAACGAGACAGTCGGGGCTACCGGTCTTCGGGATCGCCGATATCCTGCGGGACGCGGAGATTCTCGAGGAAGCGAAGAGAGAGGCGCGGGAGCTCGTAGCCGCGGGAGGACTCGATACCCCGGAGGGAGCCGAGCTGCGGCGCCACGTCGTCTCCGTCTGGGGTCGCAGGTTCGGGCTAGTGGAGGCGGGATAGCAGAATGCGAATCGGAAGCGGAGCAATGAGAGGCCGGCGGCTGCACGCCCCTCGAGGCGACAGGACTCGTCCCACGAGCGGGCGCCTGAAGAAGTCGCTCTTCGACGTTCTCTCGGCGCGCCTTCCGAACGCGAGGGTGCTCGATCTCTACGCCGGGTCGGGCGCCCTCGCCTTCGAGGCCCTTTCCCGCGGGGCCGCGGGGGCGGTCGTGGTCGAGCGCAACCGGAAGGCCTGCGAGTCCATCCGGCGGAACGCTTCCGAGCTGGGCCTCGCCGGGAGAACCGAGGTCCTTTCGATGGACGTCTCGAGCGCTCTCTCGAAGCTGCGTCACCGCGCCGAGAGATTCGACATCATCTTCGCCGACCCCCCGTACCGGTCGAACGAGCTCGAGGACCTTTTGGTGAATCTCGGGGATGGCGCGCTCTTCGCGGAGGGCGGCCTCGTGGCGCTCGAGCACCATCACAAGAAGGAGCTCCGCGAGCGCTATGGAGCACTGGCTCTCCTCCGCGTCCTGAAGGCCGGCGAAAGCTGTCTCTCCCTCTTCGCCCCCGGCTGAATTGTGCTACGCTTCGCGCGATGGCACAGCCTAGGGGCGCGATCTATCCAGGCTCGTTCGACCCTCTCACTCTGGGCCACGTGGACATCATCCAGCGGGGAAGCGCGCTCTTCGACTCCATCATCGTCGCCGTTCTGAGGAACGTCGAGAAGAGCCCCCTCTTCACCGTGGAAGAGCGCCTTCAGATGATCAAGCACACTTTTCGCGACCGCCCGAACGTCGAGGCCGATTCCTTCAGCGGGCTTCTCGTCGACTACGCCTCCTCCCGGAAGGCGACCACCATCGTCCGCGGAATCCGCGCCATCTCCGATTTCGAGTACGAGTTCCAGATGGCCCTCATGAACCGCAGGCTCGCCCCGACGATCGAGACGGTCTTCATGATGCCCGCCCAGGAGTACTCGTACGTGAGCTCGAAACTCGTGAAGGAAGTGGCGAGCCTCGGGGGAGACGTGTCCGGGCTCGTGCCCGACGGCGTGTTGACGAAGCTCGTCGAGAGAGTCCGGCGGAGGCCTGGAGGGGAAGACTAACATGGCGCAGGCAAAGTCGCTGCGGCTCGCGAGCCGCGTCGGTCAGATCGCAACGTCGCCCACGATGGCGGTGATGGCGGAGGCGATGCGCCTCCGCGCCCAGGGCGAGGACGTGGTGGACTTCTCGGCGGGGGAGCCCGACTTCCCGACACCCGACCACATCAAGCGGGCGGGGGAGGCGGCCATCGCCGCGAACTTCACCCGCTACACTCCGAACGCGGGCATCCCCGAGCTGAAGAAGGCGGTCGCCGAGCGCTACCGCGCGGATTACGGGCTCGAGTTCGAGCCCTCGGGAATCATCATCTCGAGCGGCGGAAAGCACGCTCTTCTGAACCTCATGCTCGCGCTCGTCGAGCCCGGGGATGAAGTCGTCATCCCCACCCCCTACTGGATGACGTTCTCGGAGCAGGTGCGCCTTGCGGGAGGCGAGCCGGTCCTCGTTCCAACGTCGGAAGAGAGCGGCTTTCGCATGACGGCGGACGTCATCGCGCCAGCGCTCTCGGAGAGGACGCGCATCCTCCTGGTGAACGTTCCCTCGAACCCGACGGGCGCGGTCATCGGGGACGGCGAGCTGCGGCGGCTCGGCGATCTCGTGAAGGACCGCGACGTGTTCTTCCTCTGGGACGACACGTACGCCCGCCTCCTGTTCGGCCCTCCTCCCGTCGAAGCCCTCCGCTACCTGCAGCGGACTCTCTCCGAGCGGTTCCTCATCGCGGGAACCGCGTCCAAGGCCTACGCCATGACCGGCTGGAGGATCGGCTGGGCGATGGGGCCGAAAGAGGTCATCGAGGCGTGCTCGTCGCTCCAGAGCCACATGACCTCGAACGCGAGCTCCATCGCGCAGAAGGCCTGCCTCGAGGCCGTCCGCTCCGACCAGGGCCCGCTCGCGCAGATGATCGCGGAGTATCAGTGGCGGGCGGCGAGGCTCCGCGAGGGCCTTCTCGGGAACGAAAAGATACGCTGCGCTGCTCCCGGCGGCGGCTTCTACCTCTTTCCCAACGTTTCCGGGTATCTCCGGCGCGGCGAGACGACGACCGATCTCGCGGCTGCGCTTCTCACCGAGGAGCGGGTGGCGGTGGTTCCCGGTCCGGCCTTCGGTTGCGATGGCCACCTTCGCGTGAGCTTCGCGACCTCGCGCGAGCGCATCGAGGAGGGGATCGCGCGGCTCAAACGATTCCTCTCAAAGCGGGCGTGAAAAGACTCTCCGTCGTCCTCGTCAGCCTGCAGAACCCGAAAGAGAAATTCTGGGGAATCGTGCTCTCGACGCGCGCGAGCGGCATCACCGTCCGCGGCATCGACCTCAACTCGTTCGACGACTGGAGCCGCAGCGTCGCCAAAGGGGAGGGGGACATGGGTCTTTCGACGACGTTCTTTCCCATCCACCGCGTCGAGCGAGTCACCCTCGACGAGAGCGTCGGAAGCGTGCTTTCCCTTGCCGAGACCTTCGAAGCCCGCGTGGGACAGGACCTCTGGAGCTTTCTCGGCTTGAAGCCTCGGGGACCCGACCGCTCCAAGATGCAGTAGCTCGGCGCTCGTCCACCACAATATCTTGACTCCGTGGGGGGTCGGTGTTAGCGTTTCGCCTTCTAGGAAAAAGGAGGCGTTCGATGTTCGTGAAGGGGTCGATCGGGGGCACCCTGCTGTTCGTCGCCACGTCGGCGGCGGCCCAGGGGATCATTTTTCCGAGCACGGGAGCGAAACACCGCGCGATGGCCGGGGCCTCGACGGCGGCCCCCGTGGACGCCGCCGCCGCCACGTACTGGAACCCGGCGGCGATGGCGGCGATGGACGACGGCGAGGTGTTCGTCGGCGTCGATTTTCTGTACGCCAACACCTTTCTCGAATCGGCCGTCGAAGCCACGGGGGCGGCCGGAAGCAATCGGAGCGACAGCGGCCTTTCCGGAGCGCCCTCGTTCGCGGTCGTGACCCGGCCCGAGAACTCGTCGTTCACATACGGTGTCGGCGTTTTTGGAATCGTCGGGCGCACGATCGACTTTCCGGGAAGCGAGTTCAACCCCGTTCTCAAGCCGTACGATCCTCCGCGGTCCTTCGGCTTCGGTCCCATCTCGTCGCGGAGCTCGGGGCTCACCATCGCCCCCATGATGTCGAAGCAGCTCACCAGCGTCATCGCCGTTGGAGTGGGAGCTCAAGTGACCTCGCTCTCCGTGGCCGTCGACCCGGCGTTCTTCGCCGACCGGCTTCCGAGCGGGCTCTTTCCTCCCGCGACCCAGGGCCGCTCCTACTGGGGCGCGGGGTATCAGGTGGGAGTGCTTCTGACCCCTTCGGATGTGTGGAGCTTCGGCGCGTCCTACAAGAGCCGCCAGGTCTTCGAGCCGTTCGATTTCAATTCCAAGGATGCGAAGGGAAACGCGATACCCTTGTCGAGGGAGCTGTCCCTCCCCTGGATCCTCTCGTTCGGCGCCGCCTACAAGGGTTTCGACAAAACACTCGTGGCCGTCGACTTCCGGCACCTCGGCTACGCGAATACCGATCTTTTCGGAGAGCCCCCCGGAGACGGCGGCCTCGGCTGGGAGAGCATCTGGTCTGCAGCCTTCGGCTTCGAGCGGACGGTGAACGACATGATTGACGTTCAGGGCGGCTTCTCGGTGAACGGGAACCCCATTTCCGACGCCAACACTCTTCTGAACATTCAGCTTCCGGCGATCAACGAGTTCTCGATCTCCGGCGGGATGTCCGTGGCGTTGACGGATAGAGTGGACGTCACGGGGGCCGTGGTCTACGGTTTTCCGAGCACGAGCCGCGGCACGATCCTCCAGATCCCCGGCACCCTCATCCAGCTCGAGCAGGACCTCTACACCTTCAGCCTGGGGCTGAGCTTCAAGCTCTAAACCCGGCTGGCGAGGCCCGGTGCGCGGTGTTAGACTGAACCGTTTCTGGCGAGAGCATCTCTGCAGAAACGGTTTCGATACATCCCGCAAACTGGAGTCCCATGAGCAATAGCCCTGCGAGCGCGCCCGAAGGCGGACGCATCCGCATCGAGAACGGCGTTCTGAAGGTTCCCGAGAACCCGGTCATCCCCTTCATCGAAGGCGACGGAACCGGCCGCGACATCTGGCGCGCGAGTGAGCGCGTCTTCGACGCCGCAGTGAAGAAGGCCTACGGCGGCAAGCGGTTCGTCAAGTGGTACGAAGTCCTCGCCGGTGAGAAGGCGTTCAACCAGACGGGCAACTGGCTTCCCGAGGAGACGCTCACCGCGTTTCGCGAGTACCTCGTCGGGATCAAGGGGCCGCTCACCACTCCCGTCGGAGGGGGGATCCGCTCGCTCAACGTCGCCCTCCGGCAGGAGCTCGACCTCTACGTCTGCCTCCGTCCCGTGAAGTGGTATCAAGGAGTCCCGAGCCCCGTGAAGAGACCCGGGGACGTGGACATGGTGATTTTCCGCGAGAACACGGAGGACATCTATGCCGGAATCGAGTACCGGTCGGAGACCCCGGAGGCGAAGAAAGTCATTTCCTTCCTTCAGAAGGAGATGAACGTCAAGAAGATCCGCTTTCCCGAGACGAGCGGAATCGGCATCAAGCCTGTGAGCCGTGAGGGCACGGAGCGGCTGGTGCGCGCCGCGATCCGCTACGCCCTCGACCACCAGCGCAAGAACATCGCCCTCGTCCACAAGGGCAACATCATGAAATTCACGGAGGGTGCGTTCCGGGACTGGGGCTATGCACTCGCCGCCCGCGAGTTCCGGGGCGAGACCGTGAGCGAGCGCGAGAGCTGGATCCTGGGAAACCGGGAGGATTCCCCCAACCTCTCCGTCGAGGACAACGCGCGCGCCATCGAGCCGGGCTACGACCTGATGACCCCCGACCGGAAGAAGGAAGTCCGCGAGGAGGTCGAGGCCTGCCTCTCGGCTCTCTGGGAGAGCCACGGCTCCGGCAAGTGGAAGACGAAGCTCCTCATCAAGGATTCGATTGCCGACATCACGCTCCAGCAGGTGCTGACGCGGGCAACGAGCTTCGACGTCATCGCGACCATGAACCTGAACGGGGACTACCTCTCCGATGCCCTCGCCGCCCAGGTGGGCGGAATCGGCATCGCCCCCGGCGGCAACATCAACTACGTCACCGGCCACGCCATCTTCGAGGCCACGCACGGGACCGCCCCCAAGTACGCGGACCAGGACAAGGTGAATCCAGGCTCCGTCATCCTCTCGGGAGTCCTGATGTTCCAGCACATGCGCTGGCAGGAGGCGGCGGACCTCATCGAGTCGAGCCTCGAGAAGACCATCGGCCAGAAGAAGGTGACGTACGACTTCCACCGTCTGATGGAGGGCGCAACCCTTCTGAAGACGTCGGAGTTCGCCTCGGCAATGATCGCGAACATGTAAGTCAGGAGCAAGACAATGGGCAGATTCAAAGTAACCGTCGTCGGAGCAGGTAGCGTCGGCGCCACCTGCGCCCAGCGTCTCGCCGACGCCGAGCTCGCGGACGTCGTGATGATCGACATCCTCGACGGCATCCCTCAGGGAAAGGGTCTCGACATGCTCGAGGCCTGCCCGATCTCGCGCTCCGACGTGAGCGTTGTCGGGACCAACGACTACAAAGATACCAAGGACTCGGACGTGGTCGTCATCACCGCCGGAATCGCCCGGAAACCGGGCATGAGCCGCGACGACCTGCTGAAGACGAACTACGGCATCGTCAAGGGCGTGACCGAGGAGGTGGTGAAGCACTCTCCGAAGTCGATCCTCATCGTGGTCTCGAACCCCCTCGACGCGATGGTGCAGACCGCGTTCAAGGTGAGCGGCTTTCCCAAGGCGCGGGTTCTGGGGATGGCGGGGGTCCTGGACTCGGCCCGGCTGCGCGCGTTCATCGCCATGGAGCTCAAGGTCTCCGTCGACAACATCCACGCCTTCGTCCTCGGAGGCCACGGGGACGACATGGTCCCTCTTCCCCGCTACTCGACGGTCGCCGGGATCCCGCTTCCGGACTTGATGTCGAAGGAAGTCATCGACCGCATCGTCGATCGCACCAGGAAGGGCGGAGGCGAGATCGTGGCGTACCTCAAGACCGGCTCCGCCTACTACGCCCCTTCGGCAGCGGTGGTCGAGATGGTGGACGCGATTCTGAAGGACAAGAAGAAGATCCTCCCCTGCGCCGCCTACCTCGAGGGTGAGTACGGGATCAACGGACTCTACATGGGCGTCCCGGTGAAGCTCGGCTCCAAAGGCATCGAGCAGATCGTGGAGATCTCCCTCACCAACGACGAGCGAATCGCTCTCCAGAAGTCGGCCGCCTCGGTGCAGGAGTTGGTCGAGAAGATCGGGGTCTAGCCGGGATGAACCTTCACGAGTACCAGGCGAAAGAGCTTCTCTCTCGCTACCAGGTGAAGGTGCCCCGCGGGCGCAAAGTCGAATCCGTCGCGGACGCGGTCGCGGCGGCGGACTCCCTCGGCTATCCCGTGGTCGTGAAAGCGCAGATCCACGCCGGCGGACGGGGAAAGGCGGGAGGGGTCAAGCTCGCCCGCTCGCGCGGAGACGTCGAGAAGTACGCGGGCGAGATCCTGGGAAAGAAGCTCGTGACGCCGCAGACCGGGCCCGAGGGGAAGGAAGTCCGGAAGCTTCTCATCGAAGAGGGCGTCAACATCGACCGCGAGCTCTATCTGAGCTTTCTCATCGATCGCGCAATCGGCTGGCCCATCGTCATCGCGAGCCAGGCGGGGGGGATGGAGATCGAGAAGGTCGCCGCCGAGACCCCGGAAAAGATCCTGCGGGCGGAGATCGACCCCGCCGTCGGCATGCGGCCTCATCAGGCCCGGCGGCTCGCGTTCGAGCTCGGCCTTTCTGGCGACGTCCACAAGAACGCGGTGAGCTTTCTCCTCTCGCTCTACCAGGCGTTCCGGGGCCTCGATGCATCCCTCGTCGAGATCAATCCGCTCCTGGTGACCAAGGAAAAGCAGGTCATGGCGCTCGACGCCAAGCTCTCGGTCGACGACAACGCGCTCTTCCGGCACCCCGACGTGAAAGAGCTCCGGGACCTGGCGGAGGAGTCTCCCCTCGAAGTGGAGGCCTCGAAGTTCTCCCTGAACTACATCAAGCTCGACGGGAGCGTCGGCTGCATGGTGAACGGCGCGGGGCTCGCCATGGCGACGATGGACATCATCCATCACGCCGGGGGAGCTCCCGCGAACTTCCTCGACGTCGGAGGCGGCGCGAGCCCCGAGCAGGTGAAAAACGCCTTTCGCATCCTCATTTCGGACCCTCAGGTGAAGGCGGTCCTGATCAATATCTTCGGCGGCATCCTCCGCGTCGACCGTCTCGCGGAAGGCGTCATCGCCGCGGTGAAAGAGCTCGATGTCAAAGTTCCCGTCGTGATCCGGGCCGAGGGCACGAACGTCGAGAGCGGAAAGAAGATGCTCGCGGAGTCGGGCCTCGATTTCGTGACTGCCGACAGCATGAAGGAAGCGGCGGAGAAAGCGGTCGCCGCGGCGCGAGGTGCGAAGTGAGCGTCCTCGTCGGAAGGGAAACCCGCCTCCTGGTCCAGGGAATCACCGGCCGCGAAGGCCAGTTCCACGCGCGCGGGGCGATGGACTACGGAACGAAGGTGGTCGCCGGCGTGACTCCGGGAAAGGCAGGAGAGACGGTCGAGGGTGTCCCGGTCTTCAACACCGTCCGCGACGCCGTGGCGAAAACGGGTGCGAACGCTTCGGTCATCTTCGTGCCCCCGGCCTTCGCCGCCGACGCCATCCTGGAAGCGGTCGACGCCCGCATCCCTCTCGTCGTGTGCATTACCGAGGGGATTCCGGCGCTCGACATGGTCGAGGTGATGCGCGTCGTCTCGACGAGCGGAAGCCGCCTCATCGGTCCCAACTGCCCCGGCGTCATTTCTCCCGGGAAGGCGAAGATCGGCATCATGCCCGGCCACATCCACAAGGAAGGCCGGGTGGGGGTCGTTTCGCGGAGCGGAACCTTGACCTACGAGGCGGTCCACCAGTTGAGCGAGCGGGGAATCGGCCAGTCGACCTGCGTCGGCATCGGAGGGGATCCCGTCAACGGCACGAACTTCGTCGACGCCCTCACGCTCTTCGAGGGCGATCCGGGAACGGACGCGGTCATTCTCATCGGTGAGATCGGCGGAAACGCGGAGGAGACGGCCGCCGCGTTCATCAAGGAAAAGATGACGAAGCCGGTGGTCGCGTTCATCTGCGGCCAGACGGCCCCTCCGGGAAGAAGAATGGGGCACGCGGGGGCGATCATCATGGGCGGCAAGGGCACGGCGAAGGACAAGATGGCAGCTCTTTCCGCCGCGGGGGCGACGGTCGTCGTGAGCCCGGCGGAAATGGGCTCGACCATGGCAAAGATTCTGGGGAGCAGGACGTGATTCAACAGACTCTTTCGATCATCAAGCCCGACGGGGTTCGGCAGAACGTCGCGGGCAAAGTGCTCGCGCGGATCGAGGAGGCGGGCTTCCGCGTCGTCGCGCTGCGCATGATCCAGATGAGCAAACGCCAGGCGGAGGGCTTCTACGCCGTCCATAAAACGAGGCCGTTCTTCTCGAGCCTCACCGACTTCATGAGCTCGGGTCCTTCCATCGTCATGGTGCTCGAGAAGGACAACGCCATCGAGGACCTCCGGAAGCTCATGGGCGCAACCGACCCGGCCAAGGCGGACAAGGGTACCATCCGCAAGGACTTCGCGACCTCCGTCGAGGCCAACGTCATCCATGGGTCGGACTCGCCGGAGTCGGCGGCGGTCGAGATTCCCTATTTCTTCACCAAGCTCCAGCTCATCTCCTGAAGGCGACGTCGAGGTGCCCTCCATCAAGTCCGATCGCTGGATCAAGAAGATGGCGCTCGAGCACGGGATGATCGATCCCTTCGTGGAGACCCAGGTGCGGGAGAGCGTGATCTCCTACGGCCTGTCGTCCTACGGGTACGACATCCGGGTCTCCGACGAGTTCAAGATCTTCACGAACGTGCACACCACCATCGTCGATCCCAAGAACTTCGATCCGAGGAGCTTCGTCGACTACAAGGGCGAGGTCTGCATGATCCCGCCGAACTCCTTCGCGCTCTCGAACACCGTCGAGAACTTCCGGATCCCGAGAAACGTCTACGCGGTCTGCATCGGGAAGTCGACGTACGCCCGCTGCGGCATCATCATCAACGTGACGGGCTTCGACGCCGAGTGGGAGGGAAACGCCACCCTCGAGATCTCGAACACGACGCCGCTCCCGTGCCGCATCTACGCGAACGAGGGCATCGCCCAGGTGCTCTTCTTCGAGAGCGACGAGGAGTGCGAAAGGTCCTACAAGGACAAGAAAGGGAAGTACCAGGGGCAGGCGCACATTACGCTCCCCAAGCTCGACCGGAGCCGCTCTTGAGGCTCCTCGAGGGCGAGCGGCTCCGCGAACGGCTCTCCCGGACGCCTCCCTTGATCGAGGGATTCCTCGATCGCGCGCTCCAGATCCAGATGAACGGGGTCGACTTCACCCTGCGGGAGGTCTCCCGTTTCGGCGACGGCCCCGGCGCCGTCGACTTCGACAACTCCGAAAGGCGCACCGCCTCGACCACCCCTCTCTCCCCGGACGATTCCGGGTGGTGGCACCTCGCCCCCGGTCCCTACTGGATCGTCTACAACGAGATCGTCAGCATCCCCGGCGACGTCTTCGCCCTCGCACGCACGCGATCGACCGTTCTCCGATCGGGCGCCCAGATCGGGACGGCGCTCTGGGACTCGGGCTACTCGGGGAGGAGCGGGTCTCTCCTCGTCGTCTCGAACCCTGCCGGAATCCGGATCAAGAAGGACGCGCGCGTCCTGCAGATCGTGTTCTTCGAGCTCGACTCCCCCGCCGAGAAGACGTACGCGGGGCGGTATCAGAACGAGAACAAGTAGCGCCAGATCGCCTTAGAGAATATTAAAGTCGATCGCGATCTCCGCGATGAGATCCACAGGCTGGCCCCTGAACTTCGCAGGGATGAACTTCCACTGCGAAGCCGCCTCGATCGCCTTTTCGTTCAGATCGGCGGAGAGACCGCGCACGACGCGCACCGGGCGCACCGTGCCATCCTTCAGGATCAAGACCTCGACGACGACTTCGCCCTGGATCTTCCGCGCGAGCGCTTCCTCGGTGAAGCCCGGCCGGACTTGGCGGAGAACCACGGGCGCGGTCACGCCGCTTCCCATGCGGTAAGCGCCTCCGCCGAATCCGCCTCCCGTTCCCGGTCCAATCCCTCTTCCGCGACCGGTCCCGATGCCGCCCGAGTCCTCCCCTGGGCCCGCGGACTCGAAGAGTTGTTCCTGGCCCTCCAGGATACCCTTCTGAGTCGTATCGTCCGGGGCCTGGGCCACCACCGGGGCGATGACCTCGGGGACCTCCTCTTTCTCCGCGACCTCTTCCTCTTTTTCCTCTTCCGGCGGCTTGTCCGGGTCCTCGAAGATCAGTTTTTCTTCCGGAGATTCGGTCGCGACAGCGACCTTCGCCTGGTCCTCGCCCTGGATCTTCTGGACCGATGCCGGGTCTTCGGTGAGCTCCCCTCCTCCCCCGCCGCCGCCGCCAGGGCCTTCCGTCATCACGAAGATGAGGTTCGGGAGATCCGGGCTCAGGGAGAGTTTGGGGGGCTCGGGCAAGACCGTCGAAAGGAACATGAGACCCGCGATCAGCGTGATGTAGCCCGCTGCCGTCGTGAGTTGTGTGTTTCGCTTCCTCTTGGGGTCATAAAACGGGGGCTCCAGCGGTTCTCCGGACAACGCGCTGACGATGTCGTCGTTGCGGAAGAATTCGCGGAGCGAACCCAGGAGGCTTTTCATGGCCTTGACCCAATTGTCCTCTGAAGGCGACGGTGACGCAAGAGAGGAGCATCACACTTCCCGTTTGAACGGAGCGATTGGCGCCGGATAGACTCCCGCTTCGACTCATGAGCGCGGAAGTAATTGAGCCGGTTCAACTCGCACTCGAGGGCCAGATCGCCTGGATTACCTTCGACCTCCCCGGCGAGAAGGTGAACAAGCTCTCGCGGGCGGTTATGGATCGGTTCATCGCGGTTCTCTCCGAGCTCGAGTCCCGACGCGACCTTCGAGGCGCCGTCATCACCTCCGGAAAAGACGGGATGTTTCTCGCTGGCGCTGACGTTGCCGAGATTCGGGAAGTCCGGACGGCGGAGGAAGCCGAAGCGGCGGTGCGGGCGGGCCAGGCGATCATGGATCGCATCGAAGCGCTTCCATTTCCCACCGTCGCCGCCATCTCCGGAATATGCCTCGGCGGCGGCACGGAGATCGCCCTCGCCTGCAAAGGGCGGATCGGCACCGACCATCCCCGGTTTCAGATCGGCCTCCCCGAGGTGAACCTCGGGATCGTTCCCGCGTGGGGGGGAACGACGCGCCTTCCCCGTCTCGTCGGGCTCCCGGCTGCCCTCGACTTGATGCTCACCGGCCGGGGCGTCGACGCCCGCAAGGCGGAGAAGATCGGACTTCTGGACCGAGCGGTCCCGCAGGGACGCCTCCGGGAGCAGGCACTCGCCCTCTTGCGCGAGATTTCCGAGGGACGAGGCCGCGCAAACAAGAAGCGAGCGCTCGGCGATCGACTTCTCGAAGGGAATCCCGTGGGACGCGCCGTTCTCTTCTCGCAGGCGCGAAAGCGCGTCCTCGCCCGAACGGGCGGGCGCTATCCAGCGCCCCTCGCGATCCTGGAGATCGTCGAGAAGGGCAGGACCTCGAAGAGCCGCTCGCTCTCTCTCGAGCGGGAGAAAGCAAAAGAGCTCATCTCCGGCGAGGTGTCCAAGAACCTCGTCCACCTGTTCTTCCTCAACGAGCGCGCGAAGAAGGAACGGGGAACATCCGCGGCCGTCGAGCCCAGGACGATCGAGGCGACGGCCGTCCTCGGGGCGGGCACGATGGGAGGCGGGATCGCGAGGCTCTTCGCCGCCCGCGATCTCCCGGTGCGGCTCAAGGACGTGAGCCCGCAAGCGCTCGGAGCTGGCTTGAAGGCGGCGCGCCAGATCTTCGAGGAGCGGAAGAAGCGGAGGCGCATGAGCGCTTGGGAGGTCGACTCCCGAATGGCCCTCATCGCCCCCACACTCGACTGGACGGGTTTCTCCCGCGCCGGCCTCGTCCTCGAGGCGATCGTCGAGGACATCGAGATCAAGAAGTCCGTGCTCCGGGACCTCGAGCCTCGAGTCCCGAAGGACTGCCTCATCGCCACCAACACGTCGACGCTCTCGGTGAGCGAGATGCAGTCGGTGCTCGCGCATCCGGATCGCATGGCGGGATTCCACTTCTTCAATCCCGTCGATCGCATGCCCCTGGTGGAAGTGATCCGCGGGAGAACCAGCTCCGAGGAAACGATCGCGACGCTCGTCGCCTTCGCGAAGACGCTCGGAAAGACTCCCGTCGTGGTGAACGACGGGCCGGGGTTTCTCGTGAACCGCATCCTGGGACCATACTTGAACGAAGCCTCTCTCCTCCTTCTCGAATGTGGGGACGTCGAGGCGGTGGACCGGGCGTTCCTTCGGTTCGGAATGCCGATGGGGCCTCTGCGCCTTCTCGACGAAGTCGGGATCGACGTCGCCCAGAAGGCGGGCGCGGTGCTCTCCCGGGCCTTCGGAGATCGGGCGGAGCCTTCCGGCATCCTCTCTCGACTCGTGACCGCGGGCCGTCTGGGAAAAAAATCGGGGGCGGGGTTCTATCGCTATCGGAACGACCGCGCCACCGCCGATTCGGAGGTCGCATCCCTGGTGGGAGCGAAGCGCGGGCGTCTCGATCCCGAGGAGGCCATCGAGCGCGCTCTCTCCCTGATGGTCGCGGAAGCGGTGCGCTGTCTCGACGAGTCCATCGTCG
>Ga0187893_10001900_pt1 | contig 47679 bp, 37 predicted proteins | sample MA1701074metaG_FD_139574 | JGI IMG/M metagenome (GOLD analysis project Ga0187893, IMG submission 139574) | White microbial mat communities from a basaltic lava cave in the Kipuka Kanohina Cave System on the Island of Hawaii, USA - MA170107-4 metaG ... | reverse complement strand
TCAACCTTGCACGGAAAGTGTGGGCGATCCGCCGATACCGGACCTGGACTGCGGGGCCTGCTCGGCCGCTTCGCCGAACCCTGGCATCCCCTGCGATGCGAACAGCGACTGCTCGCCGGGTACATGTGTCACGGGTGTCTGCGGGGCCGGCGGTCCCGCGACCACCGGCTTCTGCCGCGACAGATGCGCACGCTGCGAGCCGTAGGCGCGGGTGAACGCTAACTACAAAGGGGGGGTGAGTCAGTCCCTGACTGACTCACCCCCCCCCATTTCGTTGGGCGCATAGCGTCGAGTTCGTGTCCGTCCGGTGCAGTGGTGCGCTTGTTCGCTAACCGAGCCGCGACCGCGCGACGCTCGGTCTAAACGATACCAGTACTTCCGTCCGTCCGCCGGTAGGTTGACCACTGGCTGGCGTCCGTTTACGCTCGCCGATGACTGGGCGAGGTTGTCGGATAGCGAGAACCGCCCGGGCTACCGCGATCATCCGGGGGATTCATGGCTGCCGCCGAAATAGAGCTGCGCGACGTCCGCAAGGTCTACTACAAGGAGCGGATCGAAATCCCGGTGCTTGAAGGCCTGGATCTCGACGTGGCCGCCGGAGAGTTCGTCGTGCTCATGGGGCCCAGCGGCTCCGGGAAATCGACCCTCCTTCACCTCATCGGAGGGTTGGATTCTCCGACGTCAGGCTCAGTCCGCGTAGGAGACTCGCAGCTGGAGCAAATGAGCGAGCGACAACTGACGGCGTGGCGCAGCCGCAGCGTGGGCTTTATCTTCCAGATGTACCACTTGGTGCCCGTCTTGACGGCGGCCCAAAACATCGAGTTGCCCCTGCTCTTATTCCGGATGTCCTCTGCAGAGCGCCATCAGCGCGTCATTACTGCATTGACCGTGGTCGGCCTTGCGGACCGGATGGACCATCGTCCCAACCAACTCTCCGGCGGGCAAGAGCAGCGCGTGGCCATCGCCCGCGCCATCGTCACGGACCCGCGGCTGATCCTCGCCGACGAGCCGACCGGCGACCTGGACGCGAAGACCTCGGAAGAGATCCTCGGTCTGCTCAATGTGCTCAATACGGAGTTCGGCAAGACGATCATCATGGTCACGCACGACCCGCGGGCCGCGGCCCACGGCCGACGCCGCCTTCATCTGGATAAGGGCGCTCTATACAGTGACGAACGCGTTCCCTCGCGCCCGGTCGCGGCCGCTTCGCCTTGACGAACCGCGAAACCCAAACCGATTGCCGAGGTCGGCCATGACCATTACCTACGTGCTCATGCAGAACCTGAAGCGCAATCCGCTTCGGACTGTGCTGACCGCCGCTGCCTTTGCGTTGCCGATGGCGGTCTTCGTCGCCGCGATCTCGCTCGTGGTCCTGCTGACTCAGGTTGCCGCGGCCAATGCCAAGGAGCTGCGCCTGGGCGTCCATCAGAAGACGTCGCTGGTGAACCTCCTCCCCGAAGGAATGCGCCGCAAGATCGAGGCCTTGGACGCCAGCCGCGAGCACCTGCTTGCGGTCTGCGGGATGCGTTGGTTCGGCGGTCGCGTGCCCGACACGCAGAACACCCTGACCAGTCTTGCCGCGGACGCCGACACGTTCCCCGTAGTCCTAAACGACCTCGACCTACCGCCTGAGGCCTTCGAGCGTTGGCAGCGCGAGCGCCGCGCGGGTGTCGTGGGCAAGGGCACCGCGGACCGATACAGGTGGCACATCGGCGACCGGATCGTGCTTGAGAGCACTGTACCCCCGTACCTCAGCCTGGAGTTCTATTTGGTCGGGATCGTGGACCAGCGGCGGCGGGACAACAACTTCTGGTTCCGCCGCGACTATCTGGATGAGTCTCTGGCTGAGGCCGGTGACGACAACCCGCGGTGCAACATTTTTTGGGTCAAGTGCAAGTCGGCCGAAGGCCTGCGTCTCTTGCAGCAGCGCATCGACGCAGCCTTCGCGAACAGCCCGGAGGAGACCAAATCGGAGGACGAAAACACCTTTGCCGCGAACTTCACGCAGGCGGCGGGGAACCTTCCGGGGTTGATGCAGGCCATGGCCGTCGTCGTCGTGGTGATCATCGCCCTGGTGGCGGGCAACACCATGATGATGAGCTTCCGCGAACGCATGCGGGAGCTGGCCGTGTTCAAGGCCATCGGGTTTCAATCGGGGCGAATCTTCACCATCGTCCTGGCGGAAAGCGCCATGCTGGCCCTGATCGGCTCGCTGGCCGGCGTCGTCCCGACAGCATTGATCCTCCTGTTTTTCCCGGTCCGCAATCTGCGGATGGGACCGATCAGCACCTTCGAGGTCTCGCCCGTGGCCGTCGCGGTGTCCATCGTAATCGCCGTTTGTGTCGGTCTGGCCGCCGGGCTCTGGCCCGCCTATCAGGCGATGCGCCTCCGAACGGTCGAAGCTCTCCGCAAGGTCGGATGACCGGGGTCGGGCGCGGGTTATTCCTATCTAGTATTCTCTGAAAGCTCGATGTACAAGATAAGTTAGGTACGCCCAGCAATGGCCGTGGCGGCACTGCGGCGGTCCAGATTCCCGTAGGAACCGGTCGGGTTTCCTACGGGTTTTTTTTCGCCGACATGGTTACTCGATTCACCCGACCGATCCTAGTCTGCGTCACCCGCGAAGAACCTCTCTCGCGGAAAAACGAGGCGGCGTAGGCGAGAACCGTTCGACGAACATGGAATTCCCGCCGGTTCCCGTGCGGGTTGAGGCCTGAATTCGTGGCCAACCATTGTCTCGCCCGCAAGGGTTACAAGTTGTAGACTTAGGTTCCAATGAAGATCGATCTGCACACTCACATGTTGCCGGAGAACTGGCCCGACTTGCGGGAGCGGTACGGATATGGGGGATTCGTGCGGCTGGAGCACTGTGCGCCGTGCCGGGCGCGGATGATGATTGACGACAAGCATTTCCGCAACATCGAAGACAACTCTTGGTCGGCGGCGCGGCGAATCGAGGACTGCGAGAGGCACGGCGTGGGGATGCAAGCAATTTCCACCGTGCCCGTAATGTTTAGCTACTGGGCGAAGCCGGCCGACGGGCTCGACCTCTCGCGAATGCTCAACGATCACCTGGCCGGCGTCGTCGAGAAGCACCCGGATCGTTTCGTCGCTCTGGGAACGCTCCCGCTGCAAGCGACGGACTTGGCGGTTCGCGAGCTGGAGCGCTGCGTACGAGAGCTGCGCATGCCGGGCGTGCAGATCGGCAGCCACGTGAACGGTTGGAACCTGGATGATCCGCGGCTTTTCCCGATCTTCCAGGCCGCCCAGGAGCTAGGTGCGGCCGTTTTCGTTCACCCGTGGGAGATGCTCGGCAAGGACCGCACCAACAAGTATTGGCTGGGTTGGCTGGTGGGAATGCCCGCGGAGACGGCGCTGGCCATCTGCTCAGTGATTTTCGGCGGGGTCTTGGAACGCTTGCCGCGGCTGCGCATCGCGTTCGCCCACGGCGGCGGTTCTTTCCCCGGCACCATCGGGCGCATCGAGCAAGGCTTCAGGGCGCGCCCGGACCTTGTGGCGGTGGACAACCCCGTCAACCCTCGCGACTACCTGGGCCGCTTCTACGTAGACTCCCTGGTACACGACGCCGATGCCCTTCGAGGCCTGATTCGTCTGCTGGGGGCCGAGCGCGTCGCGATGGGCTCCGACTATCCCTTCCCCCTCGGCGAAGATCGTCCGGGCAGCCTGATCGAATCCATGGGCGACTTGGCGCCGCCGGTCAAGCAACGACTGCTTTCGGGCACAGCCATGGAATTCCTCAACTTGGATCGGAAATAGGTCCTTGGCAACAGTGGCTCAAGAGCGCCCCAATCGCCTCGCCGAATGGTTCACCCTGGTCCGCAAGAATGCGCCCCTCGTGCGCGAACGCTTCAACGAGTGGGTCGCTGCCGTTCGCGAGGAGCCGCGCCTGGCTTGGGAAACGCCGGCGTTACGGTTTGGCGTCTATGGCATCTGCGGTCTGCTGCTGGTCTGGCTGGCCTCGACGATCGTGGGCTGGGCGGTACCGCCCCTCCCCCCCAGCGCCAAGCCCGCCGCCACCACGGCCGATTTCCACGTCGTCTGCGGCGATCCGAACTGCGCCCATCACTTCGTCATTCACCGCGAGTTCGGCTTCGACGATTTCCCGGTAACCTGCCCGCAGTGCAAACGCGAAACGGGCATCTCCGCGCGGCGGTGCAACTCGCCTTCCTGCGCCGGGCGCTGGGTTGCGCCGAAGTCCGCCGAACAAGGCAGTGTATGTCCCTATTGCGGCGCTGCGATAGAGCCGCCATGACTCCGGTGTAACGCTCATAAATACGGCGAAAAGAGCTTGGCAAGGCCGTCGCGGAAGCGGCGCATGCCGGATCGGGCGCGGACGGCTTCGAGGGTGACTTCGTTGCTGTGGGGAACGATGCCGTCGAGCCACAGGGCCATGCGCGGGGCGAGGTCGGGGTCGTAGGATTCGATGTTGAACTCGAAGTTGAGACGGAAGCTGCGGGGGTCGATGTTGGCCGAGCCGAGCAGCATCCAGCGCTCGTCCACAATGAGCAGCTTGCTGTGTACAAAGGGCGGGCGGCGGAAATAGACGCGCACGCCGTGCTCCAGGAACATCTCCAGGTAGGCCGTAGCGACCCAGGGCATGAAGAAGACGTCGCTGACCGAGGGGAGCATCAGCGTGATCCGCACGCCTCGGAGGGCGGCCATAGTCATGGCGGCGATCACCGCGGGCGTGGGGGCGAAGTAGGGCGTGGCAATGCGGATGGTGCGCTGGGCCGCGGAGAAGGCCGCGAGCAACGTCCAGTGGATTTTCTCGAAGTCTTCGTCGGGGCCGCTGATGATGCCGCGGGCCAGGGCCTTGCCGGTCATGGATAGCGGCGGAAAGTAGTCCGGTCCGGCGAGCGCCTCCCCCGTGGCGAGGAGCCAATCTTCGACAAAGGCCTGTTGCATCTCCGCGACCACGGGTCCGGTGACCCGAAAGTGGAGGTCCTCACAAAGGCCGCGCCCGTGGGTTTCGAGCATGTGCCGCTGCGAGATGTTCATGCCGCCAGTGAAGCCGGTGTGGCCGTCGGTAATGAGGATCTTGCGGTGATTCCGCAGATTGATGCGCATTTGGCTTAAGGGCAGCCGCAAGGGGAAGAAGGCGGCGACCCTCGCCCCGGTCTTCATCAGGCTGCGGCTCATGCGCGAGCTGGAGCCGAGCGCTCCCAGCCCGTCGAGAAGTACGTGAACGTGAACGCCCCGGGCAGCGGCGGCGCGAACGGCTTCGATAAACTTCCAGCCGACTTCGTCGCGATCGAAGATGTAGCTCTCCAGCGTAATCGTTCGCTGGGCCTGCTCGATGGCGCCGAGCATGGCCGGGTAGGCGCCCTCGCCGTTGTGCAGCGGCTCGATGAGGTTGCCCGGCAGCAGAGGCATACGGGTGACGCGATTGGTCATAGTGCGCAACGATTCCAGATGTCCGACGGCGGCATGGTCCGCGTCGGTCATAGGAGTTGAATGGTCCGGCAAGCTGCCGTGGCGGTCCCAGCGCGTACGCCGCCTTTGGGCCTTGCGCTCTAAGCGGTTGATGCCGATCACCCAGTACAGCCACGGCCCGATGAGCGGCAGGGCGAAGCTCATCAACACCCACACGCCGGAGCTCTTCGGGTCGCGCTTGTACATGATCGCGTGGACGGCGCTTACGCTGCCCGCGAGCAACCATCCGGCGATGAATACGGCGAGCCAACTCATGACGATCCTCGAATTTGAGATCTCAAATTTGAGATTTGAAATCTCAGATTCGAGATACTAAAAAGGCCCGGGCCTTCTTCTATTCTTGCCCGTTCGACGGGAAAGGCCAGTGCCGACTTTCGGCACATTCCTGGCTAGCGGCAAGCGCAAGTCCGCGCGGTCGGGGTGCTATCGGCCCACATCGTGGGGCAAGTCGGCCAGCGGGCAACCGTCGCACAGCGCCCGGCTCTTGCAATGTTTCTTGCCCACGGTCACGAGCAGCGCGTGGTATTCGTTGTATAGCTGTGCATCCGCCGGGAGAGTGCCTTGAAACAGAGTGCGCGCGTCCTCGTAGTTCGATCTTTCGTCCTGCAGAAAATGTCGTCGCAAGAGGCGCTGGGTGTAGGCATCCACGACGAAGGTCGGCCGGGCGCCGGCATAGAGCAAGATCGCGTCGGCCGTTTCGGGCCCGATGCCGTGGATCGACAGGAGGCGTGTCCTCACCATCTCCAGTTCACCCGACAGCAGCGACTCGAGCGAGCCTTCGTGCTGTTGCCATAGGAAAGTGACGAAGGCTCTCAGCCGTGCGGCCTTGACGCGATAGGTTCCCGCGGGGCGGATGAGTTCGGCCAGTTCGGGCTCGCTCAGGTTGCGCAGGACGCGCCAGGACAAGGCTCTCGCCCGTCGCAGGTTCTCGATGGCCCGCTCGACGTTGGTCCAGGCTGTGTTCTGGGTAAGGATGGCCCCGATGACCACTTCCGTCGGCGTCTTCGCGGGCCACCATCCTTGCGGGCCGTATGCGGCGTAGAGGCGATCGTAGATCAAGCGCAGCGTCTGAGGAACGCCCACGGACAAGCGGAGCTTGTCGGTGCCACCCCGGTTTTTTCCTCTTGCTCGCGGCGGCATCCCAGCCACGATATGCCCACCATGGCGAAGTCTCAACGGAAGGCGGCGTCTCCCGCACGCCGGACTCGGCGCGGTACGCTTGCGCGGCCGCTGGACGCCCTGGTCTTTCTATTGCCGTTGATCCTCTTCTACGAGATCGCCTCGTTCACCCGTCAGGATCGAGTCATTGCCTTCGACGCGCTGCGGCGGTTCTTCGAGCTCTTCGGACAGGTCGGAGTGTGGGCCCCGGGTCTGGCCGTGGTTGTCATTCTGATCGCTACGCACGTCGCCTCCGGCGATCGGTGGGCGATTCACTGGGACCGAGTCGGGTGGATGTACGTGGAATCGCTGGCGTTCTCCGTACCCTTGCTGCTGCTGAACTGGGCGGTACCCCTGGGACCGGATGACGGGATCGCCACGTTCCTGAACCGGATGGCCCTCGGGATCGGCGCCGGAATCTATGAGGAACTTGTGTTTCGGCTGATCTTGATTTCGCTGATCGTCATCGTCGCCGCGGACTTGCTGAAGCTTGATCGCGGGGGCGTAGCCGCTGCGGCGGTGATCCTGTCTTCCCTGGCCTTCGCCGCCCACCATCATCATCCGATCGGCTCCGAGCCCTTCGACGCTCTTCGATTTGTTTTCCGAACTCTCGCGGGCGTGTATCTTGCGGTCATCTTCTGGTTTCGCGGGTATGGTCCCGCGGCGGGTTGCCATGCGGCCTACAATGTCGCCTTGGTCATCGTGACTTCGTTGCGTTCGTGAGGCCCACTGAACCCCAATGTCTGAAGCACCGACTCCCGTCCTCGATCATCTCGTCGCCGCCCTTCGCGAGGCGGGAATCGACTTCACCCAGATGCACCACGCGCCGGTGTACACGAGCGCCGAGGCCGCCGCGGTCCGCGGCACCACACTGCACAGCGGTGCCAAGGCCCTGATCCTCAAGGGCGAAGAGTCGTTCGTCATGGTCGTCCTGCCGGCGGACATGGCCCTGGACAGCAACACCGTGCGCAAGCTGCTCGGCGTCAAGCGGCTGCGCTTCGCGACGAAAGAGGAAGTGCTCGACCTTACCGGCGGCCTGACCCCCGGTTCCATCCCCCCCTTCGGCAGCCTGTTCGGCCTCCCCACCATTTGCGATGAGCGCCTGGCGGAGAACGAGCGCATCAACTTTAACGCCGGCAGTCACAGCGATTCCATCCAAATGAGTTACTCGGCCTATGTCGCGTACGAGTCGCCCCGCGTGGAATCGGTCGCCAAGGCGCAGGAGCAATGATCGTTGCGTCTGGAACCCGTGCGCCGTTCCTCTGTGAGCAGTGCGTGGTGGTACTGCGTGGATTATCCGATCAGAAGCCGAGCGCGGTGCGAAATGCGATGTAGTCGACCAGGTCGATTACGGAATTCTCGTCCACATCGAAGATGCGGCATTCGAGACTTGTAGGCTGGGCCTCGCCCACCGTCATTCCGAAACAGTTCTGCAACCACGCGAAGTCCGCCAGGTCAGCGTCCCCGTCGCCGTCCGTGTCCCCCAGGGCGTAGGTGAACTCCACGGACTGCACGATAGTGCCATCATCGAACGTAAACCGCGTCGTCGCGTTGTAGGCAATCGCCCGGTCCAGCACGACCTCCACCACCTCCGGCGGACCGTTGTCCAGCCTCCGCGTAGCAATGACCTGCGGCGTTGTCAGAGCCCCAAGCGCCAGCGCGGGGTCCGTCCCCTCTCCCCCCGGGAGAGGGTAGGGTGAGGGCATAAGCGGGGATGTCAGGGGGGTCGTTTCCACCATCACCTCGCCGACGTAGACGTAATTAGCCTCCGCGAAGCGCACCGTAAACCGGTCGAGCATGGAGTGCTCGCGGGCGTCGATGAACCCTTGCGCCGGCCCTGTCGAAACGATTTCCTCGCCGTACTCGATCGTCCCGTAACGAATGAAATCCCAGCGGTTGATCTTGGGGAGATCCTCCACGCGGCAACCGGCCTTTGCTCCGAACTGCACGTAATTGGAGCCGACTCCCGGATCATCCTCGCGATCTATGAGAATCAAGCCATCTACACAGAAGCGATAGCGCAGCCCGTCGTAGCTTTCAAAGCGGTAGGTGTGCACCGTGTCGATATCCAGACCGACGACGAAAAAATCGCCGCTACCATGCACGATCGCGTCTCCCAGAAAATAAACGCTCTGAAAAACATTTTGGAACCAAAGCGTCAAGAACGCGTCGCACGTGTACGCGGTGGGAGGCATCGGTTGGTTCGATCGGAAACCCCACTCGAGCCATAAGCTCACGGGTTGAGGCTCAGGGGGGCGCGTAATCACCCGGTCATAGTAGTGCTGATCACCACCGACTTCATACGTGGTGAGGAAATAGCCGTCTTCGACCGATTCCGCGCAAGCCCCGTCGCAGGCGTTGGCCGCGATCCAGCCGGCATCCGTCGGCAGCATGTCGCCTTCAAAACGATACAGGGGCTCGTCGGCGATGGCAGCTCGCCAACAGATCAGCACGACGACGCTGAGCCTGCAACTCCTGATGAACACTCGAAGCCCCAACAAGAAACCGCTCTATTGTAGCCGATTTTTCGCAGATCTTCCAGGGCCGTAACTCAATGCCCAGCAAGAACTTATGCCGGAAACATACGTCGCAAACGACATTTTCGCCGGTTTTTTTCGTTTGACAGCGCCGGTGGGTTCGATAGGCTCATGCCGTTTCTGACGGCGCGGTTCCTGCATTTCCACGAAGCGGAGGGTCGAAGTTATGCCACGTTTCTGGGCGTTCCGATTCCACCTTGTCTTCGCGATCGTTTTCTTCGTCAGTGCTGGCAGCGCCTCTGCCATCAAACCCGAAACCCGTCTCTTGCTCGATGACACGCCTGGCCTCAAGGCCATGATGAGGGGCGAGGCCGTCGGCGCGCTCTATGGGGCGGTGATCGCCTCGGATTCGGATCCCCAGACCAGCACCGACGACTTTGTCAGTTCATTCGTCGGCCAATGCTGCGCCGCGTTCGGGGCTGAGGTGGCCGGGGCCCCGCCGGTGCAGCTGTCGCTCGTGAGCAATCAGGTGCAGCCTTCGGGAAAGTTCGCGTTTTACAAATATGCGCAAATCATCGAGGGGCTGCCCGTCCATGACGCCAACGTGCTCATTCCCGTGCTCCTCGGTCCGACGGAGAAGATCGGTTACGTCGCCGTGGAACTGGTTGAACCGCCCCTCACGGCTCTTCCCGCGGATCAGCTCAGCGCAGCGGAGGCCGTTGCCATCGTCGCCGAAGACTCGCTGTACGGCGCCTTGACGACATTCGGTACGCCGCTGAAGGTCGTCTTTCAGAAGGCGGGCGGCACATTGCACCGCGCCTGGCGATTTCACGGGCATAATGCGATGGAGGCACGACACCAACTCAGGCAGTATCGTCGGCACGGAAAACGCCCGCTTTGATATCGACGTGACCGGCAACGCGTCCGGTTTCGCCACGCCATGCGTACCGTTGGGCGATCCCGGACACGGGAACTGCTGTGCACCATACATTGCTTGCCAAGGGAGCTGCTGTCCCTCCGACAATCCCGCTAATCCCACCGCCTGCCCGAAGAGCGAACCGCTCATCGATCTGCAAGTGAACGCCACGGTAAGTGGGTCCACCTACAGCACGTTTACCGAACAGGACGGTTCGTACTTATTCGACAACCTGCCGCTATCGGCGACCACGCCGGTATACCTCCAGGCCGAGCTGGTCGGACGGTGGTTCACCGTCCGCAACTACGACCCGACTGGAGCCATCCTGAGCGCCGCAACGTCCGCTCCACCGCACAGCGGCGCGCATCTGATCTTCAACACGACGCCCGGAGATTGCGATCCTTGGCCGGAGGAATTCTACACCGCGCAGGTCAATGCCTATGTTGCGGCACAGAAGACGCGCGACTGGTTCGTGAGGTACCAAGGCCCCGGAACAGGAATTGATCGTCACGTCATGTTGAAAGTAAATGCAGACGTGAATGCATACGGTGACGTGGCCTGTGGAGGGCACATGTTCCTCGGCGTCGAGCAGCCTTACATGCATCTTACGGCGTCGATCCCCGATATCTGCGCCAACACCGCGTACTCGACCATCGTTTCGCACGAATTCGGCCACTTCATCAACCACTATGCTGGACGCGGCAACCGCAGCGCAGCAGAGATGCTCGCGGACCTGACAGCTGCTTTCACATGGGATACGCCACATATCGCCAAGGACTGGTCGTTTGATGGACTGGCGGCGCGCGAGATCGACGTGCCGGATCGAAGGCTATGGGAGTGCGCGTCCTTCGGCGCAAACTGCACCGCGCTTCAGGGCGCGTTTTGGGACCTTCGCCAGGCTATCATCGCCCGCTATGCCGCGCAGGGTCAAGAGTTCGGCATCGACGTGGCCAATACGATGCTCACCAGTTTTCTCCGGCTTACCAACGGTCGACTCGGACAGCACAATCTGGTTGAGGCCCTCGCCGTGGACGACGACGACATGAGTTTCAGCAGCAACCCGCCGACTCCACACTATCAGGAGATCATCCAGGCCTTCATCGGCGTGCACGGCTGGGCCGACGCGCACTGCGAAGAGCCCGTCACCGTCAAGTGGGTCGGACCGCTGCGCGAACCCATCGAGGGTCCCAACGCCGACTACGACGTAGACTACAGCGTCTGCCCGCCGGACGTGAAGCTCATGACTACGGAAGTGACGGAGCTAGAAGTCACGCGACCTGTAACTCAGTGGTCAGTTGGTCGCGTCGATCCTCTGACCGACGAACCGTTGGATCTTGGCACTGTCTCCGCGGCATGGAACCTTGGCCCAACCGGCCCACAGCACGTCGAGGAAGTCCTAATCGGTTCGCTTGGAATTGAGGCAGTCCCTTGTCGGAGCGTTCAGGCGGTCAACATCCCCGCGCAACACGCCACCAAGTACACGAATCTCCGGTTGGAGCTGACCGGCGACTTGGTCGGCTCCGCCAAATGCTATGCGGCTACGCAGGGCCCGGAAGCTGGTCTCGGCGGTCGAATAAGCGGCACCATCGCCGGAAACGTCGGCGCGCTCACGGCCAGGGCCATCGGTGTCGGCGCAGCCCAACCGGGTGCCTTGATCGTGAATGGCGAAATGACCGGAACATTCTATGACATCCCCAGCGGGTCGAGTCTCGATGCCAAGGGTATTGGGCAGATACTCGTGAATCACTCGCTTGCAGGAAACATGCGCATCCGTGGCACGTCTGCCCTTGTTTACGTCGACGGTTCTGCGCCCGGTCACATCAGCTTTGACAGCGACTTCACTGGCGGCCAGATTTACTTCTACAATGGCGCTACCGGTAGTATTGTGAGTGAAGGGGACCTGCTTGGCACCATTCGCGTTTTCGGCGTCTTCGACGGCGACATCTGCGCCGACAATCTCCAGAACCTCCAACCGGGCGAGCAACTCCCGCCGAACATCCAAATCGACCAGTTCGGCCCCAACGCCACGATCTGCGACGTGCCCGTCTGCGGCAACGCCTTGCAGGCTGCTTCCGCAGATTCCAAGAACCGCGCGCTGTCTTTCTCCGTCCCGCCGTCCAGCCCGGCCGCCCAAATCGAAACCGCCATCCGCGTAACCCTCGTAGACTTGTATCATCCCGTGCCCGCCAACCCGCCAAGCCGCCCCCAAGCCGAACTTCTCGACCTACGATACGACCATGAACAACGCGTGCACCGGCCCCGGATCGCTTACCGGCTACTACTGCCAGACGAGCGCCGACTGCCCGGGCAGCGGGACGTGTCCGACGGGCGTAGGTTGCACCGAGCCGTTCGTAACCGGGCCCCCGCAGCAAGGCGCCTGCGCCCGCTATGTCGGCCCGCCCTTCACCTACGTCGAACACCGAGATAGTCCCGGTCTTGGAAACTTCAAGGCTGCGCGACTGCAATGTACGCCCTATTCTCATGACTGGAGCAGCGAAGGCGCGGTTCACATTTTCGGGGCCGAGATCATCCCCAGCTCCCAATACCAACTTCAAGCGATTCCCGACGTGGGTAGCCTGTGCGCGGCGCCGCTGACCATTACGACCTCTCGTGGTGGGGACATCTTCGCTCCCTTCAACCCGCCGGACAGCTCGCCGCAGCCCGAAGGCCCCGACGTGGCCGCGGCGGTCAACAAGTTCAAGAAACTGCCTGGGTCGGTCGCAAGAGTAATCGCCCAGCTTCATGAGAACGCGCCCGATCCCAACTGGGATACCGACGGCACGGACATCGCGGTGGTTGTCGACGCGGTCAAAGGCTTCGCGTATGGCTACTCCGGCCCCTGCCCCTGCCCCTCGCGCGTGCCCTGCGGTGTCCAGTCCTGCAAAGCCAACCGGGACTGCAACGTCTGCGTCGGCGGCAGCAACGACGGAGTTCTGTGCGCTTCGGATGCCGGATGTCCCAACGGAAGGTGCGGCCAACCCGCATGCGTGGGTGGTTCCACTCCGGGGATCGCCTGTACGCTTGCACCTACAGAGTGTCGCGGAGGCAGGTGCGTCACGACCACCACCGGCGTGTGCGTTCGAGAATGCGTTTCCGGCCCCAGGGCGGGTCAGCCTTGCACGGAAAGCACGGGCGATCCGCCGATACCGGACCTGGATTGCGGCTCTTGCTCGACCGGCCTCCCCTGCGACGAGAACAGCGATTGCTCGCCGGGTACATGTGCTACCGGCGTTTGCGGCAACGGCCCGGAGACCACCGGCTTCTGCCGCGATCGCTGTAGAAGATGTTACTAGGGCGCCGAAGCAACGAAGCCACGAACGCAACATGCGATCAGTACCGCGACAGGCATGGAGCACGGAGTTGGTGCCTGCGAATCGTCATTCATCGCCCCGATAGGGGCGCAGGATTGTAGCCACGGGCGAAGCGCAGCGCAACCCGTGGATCGCAGAAAGAAGATTCACCCACCCCAACGGGGCGGAGGAGAGCTTGAAGAATCAGGAGGCACAATCGATGTTTCGCTCACGATCATCCTACATGGCGCTATTTGTTGTCTGTACGTTTGTGTCCGTGCCCGCTTCCGCCGCCGTGCGTTACGTCAAGCCCACGCCCACCGGCGCCGCCAACTGCACGAGCTGGGCCAACGCCTGTACCCTGCCGACGGCGCTGGGTGTCGCCGATCCGCTGACCAGCGATCAAATCTGGGTAAAATCCGGGACTTACGCGCCCATCGGTCTGGTGAACGGAGTCAAGCTCATCGGTGGCTTTGGGGGCGCCGAAAGCGCGGCCGCACAGAGCAACCCGACGGGCAACATCACCATCATCGACGGCGGGCTCAGCGCTCCCTGCGTCACCAGTATCAACCCTTCGCCCAGCGCTCTCTCGCCGATTCTTCGCGGCTTTACGCTGCGTAACGGGCGGGATAGCGACGACGAAGGCGGCGGCATGCTCCTGGAAAACAGCAACGCGATCATCGCCGAGTGCACCTTCGAGGAGAACAGCGCCACGCACTTCGGAGGCGCTCTTTCCGTCCGCGGGGCGGGCTCACCCCAGTTCGTAAACTGCATCTTCCGCAAAAACGGGACGGCCGCCGCCAGTCCCCGCGACACCAAGGGCGGGGGCGCGATCTACGTCCGTGAGGGCACGCCGCTGTTCGTGAACTGCCTTTTCGAGGGCAACAAGGCCGGTCAAGGGGGCGTGGTCTTCGTTCGCGAAGGCCTGCCCACGTTCATCCACTGCACGATGGTCAAGAACGAATCCATGCTTCGTCCCGGCGGGGCCGTGTCCGATCCCAACGGACAGGTCACGCTCAAGAACTGCACCCTTTGGAACAACAAGCGGTGGGTGGATAGCGACGGACCCGGCGGCCCCCAGCCCCCCGTGTCAGTCGCCGACCAAATCGCCGGGCGCGACGGAGCCAGCTTCGCGAGTTACAGCGACGTCCAAGGCGCCTGGGGCGGCCCGAATGATCACAACATCCACGCCGATCCGCTGTTCGTGAACCCCGCGGCCGCCGACTACCGCCTCGATGATTCGCCGGCTTCGCCCTGCCTCGACACCGGCGACAATGGCGTTCTGCCTCCCGACGTGGCCGACCTCAACTGGAACACCAACACCGTCGAACCGTTGCCCTACGATCTGGCTCGAGGCTTCCGCGTTTCCAACGGCGCCGTGGACATGGGTGCTTACGAGCTCTACGTGGCGCCTCCCGCCGGGTGCTGTATCCCCGAGCAACCGTGCGGCGAGGTTCTGACCGAGACGGCTTGCGGCCTGGCCGGTGGAAGCTTCCGGCCCCAGCACCCCACCTGCGAGACCGCCCTCTGCCCCTGCCTGGAATGACCAAGGGCTGCCCAGCGTCTCTTCTACTTCGGCCAGGGCGGCCCCGAATAGCCACTCCCTCTTAGAGTGCCACACTGTGTCACTCGCGTGTTTCGTTCTATGTGCCCGCCCCTGATCCCTCACCCTAATCCCTGATCCCTACTCCCTGATCCCTAGTCCCCATTCCCGCCCAAACAGGGCGCTCGCTCGCAATCTTTTTTCTATAGCGCGCCCCGCGCGTTATCCAGGTAGAGAAAGGCGGGGACGCGCCGCTACCGTGCCGGCACTGCTTAGGTCCTTCCCCGCGCCCGGGGCGCCTCTGCTGTTTCACGTGAAACGAGGCGCGCGCCAACGGACCCGGGCAGAATGAGAGATGAATGCAGCGAAAGCGAGTGCGACCAGCGCGGATAGCGCGACTCAACGTGATCACCCCGCGATCGCACCGTGGTCATGTTGCCGATATAATACTCCGTGTGGGGGACGCGCGGCCTACGCCGCTTGGGCTGCCGGGCGACGCCCGGCGAAGACGACCTTCGCGCCGATCAGCAGCAGAATGGTCAGGTTGATGAGCCCCCATTCGGAGAGCGTCGGGATTCGGCACACTTCGAAGATGGCGCAGGCCGTGGGCGGATTGCCCAAAGCCTGTGGGCAGACCATGACCGTGCCGGGGGATACGCCCTGGCCGAACTCGTCGACCAGGATGGTCACCAATGGGTTCACATCATCGAACATGCACACGTCGCCGCCGGTGTTGCCGATGTCGAGGAAGTGCAAACAAGCGAACGTCGCCGGCCCGGAGGTCCCCGGCGGGCCGCCCAGTGCGGTGCCCACGGCATAGAAGATCATCCCCGACGTCTCATCAGCCATTTGGGAGACCTCCACGGAGAACGGCGAACCGGGGTCGCAGGTGCTTCCTGGGGCGATATCGACGAAGTCGAGCTCAAGGGGGTCATAGGTGAGGGAGAACTGGCCACCGCTAATCACGCGCGTGCCGGTCGTGAGTTGGATCCTGACCATGAGCTCTTCGCTGAGCCCGGAACACCCCTCCACCAACGGGCACAGGCTCGACGTTGTACAACCCGCTCCCACGCACACGCCGGATTCGCAACGGTCGACCAGCGTGCAGGAGTCGCCGTCGTCGCAAGGGCCGCCTTCGTTGATGGGCGCGACCCCGCAGAAGTGTGTGACTTTGTTGCAGACGCCGACGCGACAGTCGGTGTCAAGCGCGTGGCAGTCGGCGGTGTTCGGAGTACACATGCACTGAGACTGGATCATCACGTCGTCGCAGGCCAGGAGTGGCACTGCCGCCGGGCAATCGACGGAGTTGTCAATGGGGACCGGCATCCCCTGGTCGTTCACCAACACGGTGGAACGGGGGCCGGTTCCCTCCAAAACGCAGAAATCGGTTGACGCGTCCATTCCTCCAACAGGCGCGAAGGTCAAGCAGGCCAGCGCTGCAGGCGGCCCCGGCACCCCGCCGTCTCTCCTCAGAAAATTGATCCCCGCGGCGTAGAACAACTCCCCGGCTAGTGGATCGTTGTCCTCAAAGAGCTCAAGTAAAAACGGCGACGTCGAATCGCACGCGCTGCCAGGCGACGCGTCCACGAGTTGCAGCTTCTGCGGGTCGTACTGCAAGAGGAACTGACCACCGACGCAGTCTCCGTCGGTTTCGCCCAGCCGGACCTGGACGGCGATGCCCGCGGGGCTCATGCACCCCTGCTCGGACGTGAGGCAAAGACTGGTTTGGTCCGCGAGCAGCCTCGCCGCGCAGGCAAGGCTCCACGCCACAATGGCAACTCTCGCCCGACGCATTTCACAACCCCTCCCGGTAGCGGCCAGTATAACCGGTTGGCCCGGCCAATGTCACTATCCTTGGTTCGAAAAAAAGGGTATTTCCCCAGGGGCTAACCGCGTTGGGCGATCGCTTGTGCATTCGTGCTGTAGCGGATCGACCTGTGGTCAGGCCGTAGCGGCAGCGTAGGCGTGACGCTCGTACCCGAGCGGGCCATCGGGCGGGTTGGCGCCGCCTTGCCGCGGAAGGACTCACTGCGACGCGGCAACCGACAGTGTGTCGCTGGTTTGTCCACGCGTCGCCGCAAACTTCCGGTCACACGGGGTGCTCACCACGATCGTATCCTGACAGCTTTACACACCGAGGCAGGCCATTACCCGCGTCCCGGTTGCTACCATTCGAGTCGCCAGCGGCGGTTGTAACGGCGGCGTGTCCGCGCTCGATGATCCGAACGAGAAGAGGTGGACGATGAAGCAGCGAATCGCGATGACGGGTGTCTTGTTCAGCAGTGCGATGACCGTGGGAATCGCTCGGGCCGACCTGCCGCCGGTCATTCCCCGAGAGGTCTTTTTCGGCAACCCCGACAAGGCGAACCCACAGGTATCACCGGACGGCAAGCAACTCGCCTATCTCGCACCTGACGAGGGTGTGCTCAACGTGTGGGTGCGAACCATTGGCCAAACCGACGACAAGGCCGTGACCAAGGACCGGAAACGCGGCATCCGCGCCTACTTCTGGGCGCAGAACAACGAGCAGATCATCTACCTACAAGATAAGGATGGCGACGAGAACTGGCACGTCTACACGGTCACCCTCAAGACCAACGACGAACGAGACGTCACGCCGTTTCCCAACGTGCAGGCCCGCATCGAGGCCGTCGAGCGAAAGTTCCCCAATGAGATCCTCGTTTCCATCAACAATCGCGACCCGCAACTGCACGACATGCACAGGGTCGACTTGTCGACCGGCAAGCTCACGCTGGTCGCTCAGAACGACGACGGTTTCATCGTGTGGAACGCGGACCACGAATACAAGGTGCGCGGAGCGGCCAAGACCAAGAACGACGGCGGCATCGCCCAACTGGTCCGCGACACGCCCGAGTCCGCCTGGCGTCAACTCACGGTCTGGGGCCCGGAAGATGCGCTCACCAGCGGCCCGATCGGCTTCACCGCCGACGGCAATGGGCTTTACGTCATCAACAGCGCGGGGAGCAACGCCGGCGAATTACGCGAGATGGACCTCGCTACGGGCAAAGAGAAGGTTCTCGCCGCGGATGAGACCTACGACGTAGCCGACATCGTGATTCATCCGGACAAGCATCACGTGCAGGCCGTGGCCTTCACCAAGGACCGCCAGACGTGGAAGGTCCTGGACCCGGCGATCGCGGATGACTTCGCGGCCATCGGAAAGCTTCGCGATGGAGACTTCCATCTGCTCAACCGCGATCAGGCCGACCAGACGTGGTTGATCAGCTTCGATGTGGACAACGGCCCGGTCTATTTCTACGCCTTCGATCGGAAGGCAAAGAAGGGCGAACTTCTATTCACCAACCGGAAGTCACTGGACGGCCTCACGCTCGCGAAGATGAAACCGGTCATGTTCAAGGCCCGCGATGGACTGACCGTCCATGGCTATCTCACTACGCCGCCAGGCGTAGAAGCGAAGAACCTCCCCTTGGTGCTCAATGTCCACGGCGGGCCTTGGGCGCGCGACCTGTGGGGCTACGACGGCGAAGTGCAATGGTTGGCCAACCGCGGCTATGCGGTCTTGCAGGTCAATTTTCGCGGCTCGACGGGCTACGGCAAGAAGTTCCTCAACGCGGCGGACCGCGAGTGGGGCGGCAAGATGCACGACGACCTGGTGGACGCGGTGCAATGGGCGATCAAGGAGGGCGTGGCCGACCCCAAACGCATCGCCATCTTCGGCGGTTCGTACGGCGGGTACGCCACGCTCGTGGGGCTTACGTTCACGCCCGATCTGTTCGCTTGCGGCGTGGACATCGTCGGACCGAGCAACTTGATCACCTTCCAGGAGACGATCCCGCCGTACTGGAAGCCCTTCGAGCCGATCTTCTGGACGCGCGTCGGTCATCCCACCAAGGACGCCGAGTTCCTGAAGTCCCGCTCGCCGTTGTTCAAGGTCGATCAGATCAAGAAGCCCCTGCTCATCGCCCAAGGGGCCAACGACCCGCGCGTCAAAAAGTCCGAGTCGCTGCAGATGGTCGATGCCCTGAAGAAGGCCGGCAAGATCGTGGAATACGTCGAGTATGCCGACGAAGGGCATGGGTTCGCCCGCCCCGAGAATCGCCTGGACTTCTACGGCAAGGCCGAGCGGTTTCTGGCCGAGCACATCGGTGGGCGATCCCAAGACGCCTCCCGGGAACCCGCCAAGCCCGCGGATCGCGGCTAGACAACGCGATGACCTCCAAGTTTCGCCGGATTTTTCTTGCGATTTCACGCGCGGGCGATTACCTTCCCTGCTCAAATCGGGTCGTCCAAACTCAAGGCTCGTTGTGTTGACGACGCCTCATCAACTCTGCGTCTAGACGGCCCACACGCTTTGCGGAAGGAGCACGTGATGAGTAGGCGACTGTTTTCCCTGTCACTTGTGTCCTGTTTTTTCATGGCCGTGCCCGCGCTGGCCCAGAAGGGAGGTGGAGATCGCGGCGATCTCGGCCGAGTTGGAGACATCGACCTCATCGACAGTATCGACGAAGTCGAGGAAGTCGGCGACGGCGTGCCCTTCGTCGTCGAGGACGTCATCTGGCGTGACCAGCGGGCCTTCATCGCCAACAACGGTCGCTGCGCCACCATTGAGCCGGGCAACGACGAGAAGCGGGCGGTCGAGGCCCGACTCCGCGGCTTCCACGCGGTTCGCGGCGGCGGCGACTGGGAGCGGAATCCGGGCTCGGTTACGGTCCAGGTATGGTTTCATGTCATCAACCGAGGATCGGGGATTTCCAACGGGGACATCCCGCAATCTCAAATCAATGCTCAGATCCAAGTGCTCAATGACGCCTACAGCGGCGTGACCGGCGGGACGAATACGCCGTTCCGCTTCGTGCTCGCCGGCGTGACGCGCACGACCAACCTGAGCTGGTACACGATGGGTCCCGGCTCGGCGGCGGAGGCCGCGGCCAAGTCGGCACTGCGCGTGGGCAACGCTACGACGCTGAACATTTATTCGTGCAGCCCCGGCGGCGGGTACTTAGGCTGGGCCACGTTCCCGTGGTGGTACGCGGGCGATCCCCTCGACGACGGCGTCGTGATTCTCTATTCATCCGTGCCCGGTGGGACGGCCGCGCCGTATAACCAGGGCGACACGGGCACGCACGAAGTGGGTCACTGGCTCGGTCTGTATCACACGTTCCAGGGCGGGTGCAACGGAAGCGGCGATTTCGTAAGCGACACGCCCCAGGAGAAGTCGCCCGCCTTCGGGTGCCCCAGCGGGCGCGATTCCTGTCGAAACAAACCGGGTCTCGATCCGATCGAGAACTTCATGGACTACACCGACGACTTCTGCATGTGGCGATTCACCGGGGGGCAGTCGACGCGTATGGACTCGTTGTCGCTTCAGTATCGCGGTCTGTAGCCGCAACCGCTTGAAAGCAACATCACACGGGGGCGGGCTTGCTTTAGCCCGCCCCCCTTGTTTGGATGGCGATCGTGGATCGGTTCGTCTCAGGTATGGTGGTGACTTGCGCGTCCGCGGCTGTCGTCGCCGTGCCGGAGCTGACAAGCGCCCATCCTCTCGGTATGACCGACGTGCTGGTCATCTTCAAGACGGACGGCACGTACCAGATCGATCTCGCGACAGATCTGGACAACTTCGCGGAGGAGTTCCATCAGTCCGACGATGCGGCGGCTCGTGAGGCGCGGCTGCGGGCCCTGCGGCCGACGGAACTGAACGCGATCGCCGAGAGGGTCAAGGGGACGCTATCTCGTCGCGTGCGCATCCGGTTCGACCAAGTGTCGGTCGATCCGGCGGTGACGTTGCCTGATTTCGTCGTACCGCTTCCGGCTGGGCCCTTGGCCAGCGTGCTCGGCGGCACAGCGCGCCTTACGGGGCAGGTCCCGACCAACGCAAAGGAGTTCACTTTCGGTCTGTCGCGAGCGTTCTACACCGCGCAGCTCACCATTCTCGATCAAGGGACAGCCTCTGGCATCAAGTATGCACTCGGCGTATCCGAGGACAGCCCGCCCTATCGGCTCGGCCAGCCGAGTCAGGCCGGCGACCGGGCGCAGATCGTCGCCCAGTATCTGCTGCTGGGCTTCGAGCACATCCTTCCGTTGGGCGTGGACCATATTCTGTTCGTGCTCGGGCTATTCCTGCTCAGCACCCGAATTCGACCGCTGCTCTGGCAGGTGACGGCGTTCACCATCGCGCACTCGGTCACGCTTGGTCTGTCGATGTACGGCGTCGTTTCGCTGCCCTCGCGGCTGGTGGAGTCGTTCATCGCGCTTTCGATCACGTACGTCGCGGTGGAGAACCTCTTGACCACGGAGCTGAAGCCGTGGCGCCCGGCGATCGTCTTCGGGTTTGGACTGTTGCACGGCCTGGGCTTCGCCGGAGTGCTGCGCGAGTTGGGGCTGCCGGAAGGAGAGTTCGCCTCGTCACTCATCGCGTTCAACGTGGGTGTTGAACTCGGACAGCTGTCCGTCGTGGTGCTGGCATTTCTCGCGGTCGGGTGGTTCCGCAAGAGCGCTTGGTATCGCGCCACGATCGTGTTGCCGCTTTCGGCCCTGATCGCCTTGATCGGCTTCTATTGGTCCGTGCAACGGGCGCTCTTCGGTCCTCCCGGGTAGCGGGACGGGGGGGACATGACCTTGCCTGGTCCTTCGCCTTATGATTGCACCGATGAAACCAAAGCCGCCCGTGCTTATGGCCCTCGCTGCGGCAACCGCTGCCCTTTTCTACCGGATCGGCCGGGCGTCAGAACTTGGCGATCAGACCAGCGGAGGCGAAGCTCTCAGCACACTCTCGTACGATGCGGAGAAGGCGGCTGACTAAGATGGCTAGCTTGCCGTAGCCCCCGAACTTCATCACAATCTCCCCTTGATGCCCGAATACGTCAAAACGACCACGCAGGGGGCGGTGGCACTGCTCACGCTGAACCGCCCGGAAGTGCTCAACGCGCTGTCCGTGGAATTGATGGATCAGCTCATCGCGGCGATGGAGGGGTTCGATCGCGATCCGGCTATTCATGTGATGGTCCTCACAGGCGGCGAGAGGGTCTTCGCGGCCGGGGCGGACATCGCCGACATGGCCGAGGCGTCGGTCGTGGACATGATGCAGCGCAACAACCTCGCGCGCTGGCTGCGGATCAAGGTGATCCGCAAGCCGATCATCGCCGCGGTTAGCGGCTATTGCCTGGGCGGCGGCTGCGAGCTGGCCATGCACTGCGACATCATCATCGCCGCGGAGTCCGCCAAGTTCGGCCAGCCGGAGATCAACATCGGAGTCATGCCCGGCGCCGGCGGCACGCAGCGGCTCACCCGGGCCATCGGCAAGTTCAAGGCCATGGAAGTGATCCTCAACGGCAGGTTCCTATCGGCACAGGAGGCTTTCGAAGCCGGACTGGTGACACGGGTGGTCAGCAAGGAGCAGTGCCTGTCCGAAGCCCTTCGGCTTGGGCAGCAGATCGCAGAGCGCCCGCCCATCGCCTTGCAGCTCGCCAAGGAAGCCATCCTCGCGGCCGATGAAATGTCGCTTTCCGCAGGCCTCGAATACGAGCGCAAGCTCTTCTACTCCTTGTTCTCTACCGAGGACCAGAAGGACGGAATGAAGGCGTTCCTGGAGAAGCGCAAGCCGACGTTCCACGGACGATAGCGCGGCGGGCGGGTTCAAGCTATGTTGCGTTCGCATTTGCCCATACCCGGCCGGCCGGACTTCCGAGGACAGGTCATGGCCGTCAACCGCGTCGAACGTTTGCTCCGCAAGACCGCGGCAGCCTTGGAGCGTGGGGGCGTGGCTTACGCCGTCGTTGGGGGTAACGCCGTAGCCGCCTGGGTGGGCTCTGTGGATGAGGAAGCCGTGCGAGCCACGAAAGATCTCGACATTCTTCTGCGCCGGGCGGACGTTCCCGATGCGGCGAAAGCACTACGTCGCGTGGGTCTCATCGAGGATGAGGTGTTGGGGATTACGGTGTTCCTCGATCGGCGCCGCCCCAATCCGCGAACCGGTGTGCACGTAATCTTCGAGGGCGAGCGGATCCATCGACACAATGTCCTGCCGGCGCCCTCGGTTGATGCTTGCGTGGCCTCACACGCCGGGTTTTCGGTCATTGACCTCCCGCAGCTTGTACAGATGAAACTCGATGCGAATCGGGATGTCGATCGTGTTCACATTCGCGACTTGATCGGCGTGGGACTCATCACCAAGCGGGTCGTCGACTCGCTACCCGCGCAACTCCTGGAGCGATTGCGGCAGATCGAGAAAACGGAGTAGAGCGACATTAGGTGATTGAGCAGTGTCCCTCGAGACTTTCTCCAACCCCCACCCCCAGCGCGACTACGTGATCGAGCACGTGGTGAACGAGTTCACCAGCGTCTGCCCGAAAACCGGCCAGCCGGATTTCGCCCGGATCAGAATCCGCTACATCCCGGGTCCCAAGTGCGTCGAGCTGAAGAGCCTCAAACTCTATCTTCAGACGTTTCGCAATAAGGGCATCTTCTACGAAGATGTTACCAACCTGATCCTCCACGATCTCGTGGCGGCGTGTAGCCCCAAATGGATGCGCGTCCGCTCCCGCTGGTCCACCCGCGGCGGAATCCACAGCGTGATCACTGCGGACTACGGCGAACGGGACGTGTGATTCGCGGATTCGTGCGGCTTCTTAGGGCGCCGCAGTCACGCGGGAAGCGTTGGTGACGATCATCCAGTTGTGGCGACTGACTTCCTCGGCGGCCTCCACCGTGGCTACAAGATCGGCGTAAAGCGACAGAGTATCGCTGAGCCGTTCGTAGTGATCCCGTCGCAGAATCAGATACACGGGTTCCGCGCCGCGGAGCATTTGCAGAGCGTGCCCGACGGCCATCTGTTCGAGCAGGTGCTTGTCGGCGCCGCGATCGAGAATTCCCGCGCCCACGATCTCGTGCGGATCGACCATGTGCTCGGCCCTTCGATTGAAATAGAAGCTGAGCCGAGCGTCAGGTCTGCGATCGGCCCAAAAGACCCTGGCGGTTCGAGGCACGCCCTCGTTGTCGAGCGTAGAGGCCAGCAGGGAGATCTTGTCGATGTTGTCGATGGTCGCTCCGAACCCGTTCCAGACGGTATGAAAGGTGAGCACGGTAACGAGGGCGACGGTGCTCAGGGCGAGGAATGCGCGTCCCCTGCGGAATAGGAACGTCGCGCCGCCGAAGAGCACCAATGCGACAACGGAGGCGGCGGCCAGCGCGCTGCCGCTCACGGCGCCCCCGTCCGAACGCCAGAGCCATGTCGCGCCCGCAATCGCGGTCAGTTGCAAGGCGAGGCCCGCCCGCATCGGCCACGTCGCCCATGCGGCCGCGCGGTGCGCCGACACAAAGGCCCGCTCGGCCGCGACGGCGACAAGCAGGATCAATCCCGGCGCAGCGGGGAGGATGTAATACGGCTTCTTGAACTCCATGAGCGACATGGCGAGCGTGCCGAGCAGCGCCCATAACCCCGCAAACAGGAGCGGGCGTTGCAAACGGGCATAACGCTTGACCCAGGGCGCGATCGCAGCCTCGATGACGAGGAACGTCCACGGCAGCACCAAGCCGCCCAGGATGGGAACGTAATACGCGACGGACCGGTGCCGAGTGTCCGGAAAATCGCCTTTGGCCCGCTGTAGAAATTGCCAGTCCCAAAGGGCCCAGGCGTGCGGGTGGCGATCGGCGACGGCCATCATCCACGGAATGAACAGCAGGGCAAAGAGGAAGATGCCGGGAATGAACCAAAGTTGCGTAAAGACGCGGATCGCGCGGGGAGCCAGATCGCGGAAAAAAAATGCAACCGCCTCGCGCCACGCGCCCATTCCGCTCCGCGCGAGAATCCGCAGCGGCCGGTGTACGAACCACCACACGGCGAGCGGGAAGCCCACCAGCGCCACCGGCGCGGGCCCCTTGGCGAGCATCCCGAACCCCAGCGCTACGTAGAACGCCAACGCGTGAACGAACTGCTGCTTCCTCGAGCGCGTCGTCGCCGCAAACCAGAAATGGTAATACGCCCAGACGCAGCAGAAGACCAGCGGCATCTCCGCGGTGGCGTTGGGTGCATAAAGGAGGAATGCGATGCTCGAGGCGGCGACGATCGCCGTCACCAGCCCCGCCCATCGCCCGAACATGTTCGCGCCCAGGTTCCACAAGAGGAGGATGCTCAAGAACGCACAAATCGCAGAGGGCAGCCGCGAAGCCGCCGGCGTCACGGGCAGCCCCGTTGCGGGATCGTCGGCGAACAGGTAGGATGCCCCGGCCACGATCCACACCGGCAGCGGCGGCTTTCGGATAAACGGCGAATCCAGGAACTGCGGAACGAGCCAGTCGCCGGAGAGGCGCATCTCCCGGGCACACTGGGCGACGATCGCCTCGTGATCGCCCAACGCCGGCCCGTGGAACACGCCGCCCAATGCGCTGGCGAGCGCGAAAAGGAGCACGCCGAGGATCAACCCACGGCTGGGATCGGCGGTAGTTCTCTTGGCGACGGACACGCGAAGATAATCCGCGCGGTCGTGGCGAGTGTCAACGAAAGGGACGAACGGGGACCGCTGAAGGCGGCTCGGCAGGAGCCTCGCCCTCCCCGCAAACGGCTCGCCCTTCGGCATCAAAGGCGTTTGGGGTCGTCGGCAGCGGTTTGGCGAGGCGCGCGCTCGCGGCGAACCTCGACCAGGCCCGGCAGACTTGCGAAATCGAAGAGGATGGCGCGGTGGCTGTGGTGGAAGTGGCAGTAGCGCACCTCCATCACTTCGTTGGCGCCTTCCATGTGCGTGTCCCAGTCGGCATCAGGAATGCGGAACTCGTCGAGGATTCGCAGGGCGCGGACGCGGGCCTTGCCGTTGTCCGGATTGTATACGAGCGTGCAGCGCGAGAACTTGCATCGCCCCAGCAACACCCTCTCGCCCCAGTGCTCGAGCGTGAGCATGGCGACGACCAGGGCGGTGAGGGCCAGCCCAGCGGCCGCATAGCCGCCCCCCACCAGCACGCCGATCGCCGCGACCGTCCAAATGGTGGCCCCGGTGGTGAGGCCGACGATCGTACCCCGGTAGCGGATGATCGCCCCCGCGCCCAGGAAGCCCACGCCGGTCACGACCTGTGCGGCGATGCGGGTGTGGTCGGCGTCCGCGCCGGCGATGAGGATCGAGGCCAACGTGAAGAGCGTGCTGCCCACGCAGATGAGGGTCAACGTGCGTGCGCCGGCGGGCTTTTGCTTAAACTGCCGCTCGGCGCCCACCATCATCCCGCAGGCTGCGGAGCTGAGCACCAGCACCATGCCCGCGATGTGCTTCGGTAGCACATCGTGCAGGTTGCCGAGATACGGCCAAACGTCGTCCATTCTGTCGCCCAATAGTGCGCCGCCCCTTGTGGGCGGCGCGGCTATTCTCTGCGTCATCCACAAGGGGTGACGCTACATCAAGAAACGTGCGCTCGCCGCCTTCAACGGGCTGGCAAAGCCCATCGCGGCGTTCATTCCGCGCGAAAGAACCTGGCGCTGGTGCCCCCGGGGCCGACGCGGAGTCGCGTCTCGCGAAGACACCGCGGGCAGCGCCCCCGGTAGGCGCGCCCATCCGCGTCGCGGTAGATTCGCGCGTAGACCCCGCAGCAGTCAAATCGGATGCCGACCCACGGGCGCGCCGCCGCCGGACGGGTCGCCTCGGTCCCGTGCATACCGGGATCCAGCCCCGCGATGTCCACGATATCCTCGCCTGGAAAGTCCACGATGACTTATCGACCGCGCGCCGCGGCGCGCTGAAACCATCGCAGCCATGATCCCACGTTCAAACACGACCCGCCACGAAGGACTCGATCGAACGACTCGCGGCGTCGCAGCGCTCGACAATGGCATCGATGTCTGAAAGGAGTCTATCCCGAAGTCCCGGGTCAGCCACCTCGGGGGCGTTGACCCGGACCATGTATCGCGCGGCCCGCGCCGCCGCCGCGGCGAGGGTCGCGGCGACGACCAGGTCGCTCAACAGGTTCTTGTTCGCTTGTTCCTTAAAGCCATCGAGCGTTCCCAGGATCGCGGCGACGGCGGCGGCCGTCTCCATCGGCACGGCAAGGGCGCCCAGGACAGCCTGCTGGTAGGTTTCCCTTCCAGCTTCGCCACCCCGCGGCGGCCGGGCTTTGACCATGGCCGTGTACGCCGTCGCATCCCGAGTGATCAAGGCTCGCAGAACTTCGTCGGCGCGATGAAGGCGCGTGGCGATCGCCTCGAGCGGCGCACGCGCCGCTGTACTCTCGTTTTTGGGAATGGAATAGGCGACGACCATGCGAGCCAGCGCCGCGGCGAGAGCCCCCGCGCCCGCGGCCACACTCCCCCCGCCCGGCGCCGCCGTCCGACCCGCAACCCGGTCGAGAAACTCATCGAGCGTTAACTGCGCCAGGTCATTCATAGACTACGGCGCGGCCTCGCGGCGGGTCGTCTTGGCGAGGGACTGCTCGACGAGATTCAGGAGAGCAACGTCCTGGAGGCCTAAGGCGACATCCTTGGCGTCCGCAAGCACGTCGGCGGCCTCGGTGAACTGCGAATTGCGACGATAGGCCTCGCCGAGATGATAGTAGGAGAGGGCGTAATCGGGGTCCACGAACACGGCGCGGCTGAGCTCGGCAATCGCCGGTGAATATCGGCCAAGGCCGACGTAAATCCAACCGAGCGTATCGAGGGTAAAGTGATTGCCCTCCAGGGCGACCGCCTTCTGGGCAAAGGGCAACGCGGCCTCGTTCTCCCCGCGCGTGTCGGACAGCAAGTACGCCACGTTGTTGAGCGTCAGCCAATTGTTGGAGTCGTATTTGAGGGCTTCCTGGTAGCTCTCGATCGCCCGATCGGGCCGGCCCGCGGCCTGATACGTGTCCCCCTTTTCCTGGAGCAAACCGGCGCGTTCCGCGTCAGCGGCCGCGCCGTGCAGGAGCGCGTCGTACCGCGCCGCGGCGTCCTCCGTGCGACCCAGGGCGCCCACGGCCCGCGCCAGGATGCGGTCATTGGCACGGCGCAGCGGACCCTCGGGCGGGTTCGCGGAGAAGGTGGTCAACGCTTCCTCAGCGGCGAACACCGCCAGAACGTCGTTCGCGATCGCCTGCGGCGCGCCCGCGCGCTCCGACAGCGCCAGGTCCATCGCCCGGCGAAACTCTTCGACGGCCCTGGGCTTCGATCCGGCGCGAGCCAGTAGCTGCGCATAGCGCGATACCAGCGCGGCCGTCGGCTTGCGGCCGGCGGCGAAACGCTCGAAGAACTCCACACCCGCGGCGAAGCGCCCGGCTCGCAAGGAAGCGTCCAGGACCTGGGCTACGCTCTGCGGCGAATAGTCGCTAAGCTCCGCGCCTCGTCGATAGTCTTCCAGGGCACGATCGGTTTCTCCCACGCCCGCGGAAACGCGCCCGCGAAGGAAGTACCATCGGGCGTCGGGTGCTTGCCCGCCGAGATTGATCTGCGCCGTCACCAACCGATCGGCGTCGGCCAGTCGTTTCTCCTGGACATACGCGGCGGCAAGCGCCTCCACCGCCACGGGCGCGTCCGGCGCATCCTTAGCCAGGGATTCCAGTTCCGCCAGCCACAAGTCGCGCCGCCCGGCCCGCAGGTGCAGACGCGCCAACGTCAGCCGGGGCTGCAAATCCAGCGCCTTCGGCGCGGCCCGCTTGATGGCCTCCAAGTCCGCGAGCGCGGCGACGGTGCGACCGCGTGACACGTGGTGTCGCGCCCGCTGATACAGGGCGTATGCGTCGTTGGGCCGTTTTTCCAGGTACTCGCTGAGCTTCGACACCGCTTGATCGATGTCCCCCGCCCGAGCATGGATCTCGCTCTCCCACAACAGCCCGCGGACGAACTGCGGGTGCCCGCTCCTCAGTTCCGCGACGTCGACGCGGGCCTGGTCCAGGTCGTTCACCGAGCGGTTGAGCAGGCAGGCGATCTTCGCGTCCAGCAGGGCGGGAACACTGGTGGGCTGAGCCTGCCGGGCGTGCTCCACGGCGCGCTGGAACCACGGGACCGCCCGCTCAGGGGCGCCCACCGCGCGAACATAGAGTTCGGCCAAGGCATGAGCGACCTCCATGGACGGCGCCGCTTCATAGGCGGCGAGCAATACACGCTCTGCGTGGTCCAGGTTTCTCTGCTGGATATGCTCGTTTGCAATCAGGAGCGGGGCACGAGTCTTTTGTTTGGGGTCGGTGCGCGACGCGGCAAAATCGTGGACCAAGGCGAGGGCGCGCTCCGGGCGATTGGTGCGCCGAAAGAACCCCGCGGCCGCCTGTACGACTTGCTCGTCGTCGGGTCGCAGCTCGATCGCCCGAGTGTAGGTGCTCTCCGCCTTCGTCTGATCGCCCGTGTTCTCATAAAGGACCGCCAGGCGCCGCAGATTGCGGACATCGTCCGGCGATTCCGCCAATCGGGCCTCACGACGGCGGATCGCCGCCTTGGGGTCGGCTTCCTCGGCGCGGATGATCGTCTGCTCTTGGACCCATGGATCATTGGGCAAGAGGCGCTCGCAAATCGCCAGTTCCCGGCGAAAAGTCTCCTGGTCGCCGCGGGCCTGCGCCAGCAGCGCCAGCCCCCGGTGGGCGAGTCCCTCGTTGGGATTGATCCGCGCGGCCTCCTCGTAGGCGGCGCGAGCCTCCTCCGTCCGTCCAATGAATTGGAGACACTGGCCCAAGTGAGCCATGGATGTGGCATCGGTCGGCTGGGCGGCGACGGCATCGCGGTAGGCGTTGAGCGCCAGCTCGAACTCCTTGCGCTCCAGGTGATACCAGCCGAGCAGCGCCGCGCCCCCGGCGCCGTCGACGTTGTATTTCGCCGCCGCGTCCCGCGCCGCATCCATCGCGGCGGGATCATTCAATTGGGCTCCGAGGCGCATCTTCGCTTTGAGCAGCGCCGCGTGCTGCGTCGCGCTCGCGGAGAGGGCGAGCGGGGTGTCCCTGGCCAACAAATGGCGCTCGGCGCTGTTGACCGCCTGGAGCGCCGCCGGCAGGTTCTCTCGACGTGAGTGGAACATCACCAGGTCGAAGTCGCGTTGCAGCGCATCCTCCTCGCCCTGAATCAGCTCCAGCGTCGCGTCATCGCGCTGCTGCGGCGTGAGGTCGCGCCGAGTGAGTAGAGCAAGCCGCTGTAAGCGGAGGTCATCGGGCTTTTCCTTCAACGCCCGCTCGCTCACCGCCTGGGCGTCTTCGTGCCGATTGAGCCCGATGAGTTCATTGATCGTCGTCGCCACCAGCCGCACGTCCGCCGGATCACGCTCCAGGGCAGCGAGCAGAATGGTCACAGCGCCGTCCACATCGCCGGCCAGCGCCGCCGAGCGAGCCTCCAGCATGGCTTGCACCGTCGTCGAGCCGGTGACCTTGGCGTGAAGTTCGCCGGCCTGTCTGTGCTTGCCCTGGCGCTCGTAGATCGCCGCCTTCAGTCGCCGGGCGTCCGCATTGTCAGCCTCGACGAGCAGCACCCGGTCGCTGATCGACAAGGCGCGATCGAGCTCGTTGTTCTGAAACAGCACCTGGGCATAGAGGTTCCAGAAAAGCGAGTCGCGCCCGCGGTAACGTGCGGCCTGCTCGAGGACGCTCTCCAGAACCTCCTTCGCGGCGCCGGCCTCGTTGAGCTTCAGGTGGAGCTGGGCCAGGATGATCTTGTTCTCCCAATTGACCGCCTCGTACGTGCCATAGGCCTCGTCGGCGGCGCGAAGCTCCTTGAGCGCCTCGCGGTCCTGACCGCGGGCGAGCTTCACGCGCCCGGCTTGACTGAGGATCCGCGGATGCGTCGCGGACTCGCCCTTGGCGTCAGCGGCGTATTGCTCCGCCTTGACCAGCCACTGCTCGCGTTCCGCGGGCTCGCTCGACTGGAGCGCCAACGCCACGCACGCCTCCGACGCGTAGATCATCAGAGTGAACATGCTGATGCGGTTCTGCGTGGCTTCGACGCCTTTTCGGGAGAGGCCGCGGCGGATTCGCTTCTCGCACAGGTCCAGCACCTCGGCGTGGCGTCCAGCGGCCTTATAGAGCAAGGCCATCTGGAGGTACGGCTCGAACTCCTCCGGCTCGGCGTCGAGGCTCTCCTTGGCGATCTGCTCCGCGCGGGTGAAAAGCGCTCCGGCTTGTTCCTTCGTCACGCGGTCCCGGACAGCGCGGGCCCAGCGCTGCATCAGGAACCTCGAATAACCCATCTTCGCGTCACGAAGCGCGGCCGCATCACCGATGCCGGCCTCGAGGCTCTGTTGATAGAACGCCTCGGCCTCCTCCGTGCGCTGCCGCTCGGCGAGAAACTGGGCATACGCCAGCCGTGCCTTCGACGCGCCGGCGCCCGGCGCGACCTGCTCTTCGACCAGGCGGCGGTAGATGCCCTCGCCTTCCTCCACGCGCTCCGCGCGGACCAGCTCCCGCGCGAGATCGAGGGCGTAGTCCACCTCGCTGTCCGCCAGCCGCATGGCCGTGGTGAGCGCCCCGATGCCCAGCTCCGCATTCCTGGGGTCGCGGCTTTCGAGATTCAGCAGTGCCAGCCCCTTGGCATGGTGGGCCACGGCCTGCTGTGCCTCGGCGCCCGCGGGGATGACGCCCAGAAACGCCTCCGCCGCTTCGAGCGCCTGCTGCCATCTCGCCGGGGTCGCGTACAACTGCGCCACCTGCAAAAGCAGAGCCACTTGCCGCGCATGCGCCTCCAGCAGCGCGGGTTCGTGGACCAGGGCCTGCCGCCAGGCAAAGAGGGCCTTGGCCACGTCGCCTTCTTGCAGGAGCATCTCGCCAACGTTGACGAGGTAGCGAGCGTCGCGCCCGCGCTCCCACGCTTCGTTGTAGAAGAGCGCCGCCTGCTGCCACTGCTGCTGCGACTCGGCCGTCTGCCCCAATTGAACGAAATAATGCGGATCGCGGCGTTGCAATTGCCGCAGCATCAGGACGCAGATCAAGATCATGCACGCGAAGCCGAAGAGGCTGAGGGCCACGACCAGGCGCTTGTTGAGTTGCTTTGCCGCCATGCCCTCGTTCTCCGGCGCGTTCGCGAGCGGGTGGGGTCCGTGCCCGCCGCTGGAGCGCCTCTGCCCTCAACGAGAGGGAGCCTACGCGCCGCCCGAGACTTGTCGAGCGGCCTTTTCCGCCGCCTCGAAGTCCGGAAAGTGGTCCTTCATGAGCGCCGGCAGGAGATAATCGAACAGTTTGACCGCCCCCTGCACCGTTTGTTCCCGCGAGGCCCGCGGGTAGCTCACCTCGATTTTGCTGAAAAACGCGTGCCGCCGCGTCGGATCATTAATCAGCAGCCGCACGCCGTTGCGAGTGGCCACGAACCGCCCGTTGCAAAAGAATGTGTAAACGACCGACACCTGGTCGCGGCTGAAGACCGCCGTCTTCATGAAGGTACACACCCGCATCGGGATCGACTCGCCGAACCCGCTAAGCCGCGGCAACCGGACCTCCACGTTGTCATGCGCCTGGGAGGGCTGATATCCCGCCCCCAGACGGCATTCGTCGGGCGTGTGCGGAACGAGGTTGTGGCCGCCGGTGTCGTAGGTGATGAACAAGTGGGCGAACCGCAGCGCATCGCCGACGGGCACGCTCGTGTCCTCCACCATCCAGTTGAGGTACTGATCCGTCCCTAGGGCCTCGACGACGGTGGGCTCCAACGAGTTCCGCTCGAGGACCCGGAACGGTCCCAGCGCCCGATCATCCAGCGCCCCCAGCGGCTTCGCCAAGCCCAGCGGCGCCTTCTCGCGACTCATATCGAGCCACTTCGCCACCGGCCCGGCCAGGATCGACGCCGCGCCCAGCAACACCACTGCCGTCACGAACGGTCCCGTGACCCACTGCCCTTTACGCCCGGCCGTCTCGCGATTCACGTGCCGATCCAATGAACTACCGCGTGACACGGACAAGCATCCGCGCCAGCAGGCCTAGAGGCATGATATCGTGCATTGGGTGGTGCGGACAAGGTCGCTCGCCGAGCCCGGAACCGTCCAACGCCCGTCAACCGCTAGAGGCTGTGAAACCGATCCAGCAGACAGGGCGGCTGACCGATAAACCCGATGGACTACGACTCCGCATCAAGGCGGATCGAGGCGAGCTATGGCAAATGCGCGGGACGATAACAGGCCGGGCTGTCTGATCCTTGGCTGCGGAGGCCACGGGCGCGTCGTTCTCGACATCCTCGTTCAGGCCAAGCGCTATCAACCGGTGGGCTTCGTCGACTCGAACCGCAGCCTGGCCGGTCGTCGGATTGATGGCCTCAAAGTGCTCGGTGAACCGGACGACCTGCCCGCCATCCGCAAGTCGCTGGGCGTCGAGTGCGCGATCGTGGCCGTGGGCGACAATGGAGCGCGGCGCGAGCTGGCCGATCGCCTGGACGCCTGGGAATTCGAGCTCATCAACGCCATCCACCCCTCGGCAAACCTGGCCCGCAACGTCAATGTCGGTCGCAACATTGTGATCGCGGCGGGGGCCCTGGTGTGCGCCCACTGTCAGATCGGCGATTCGGTAATCCTCAATACGGGCTGCATCATCGACCACGAGTCCCTCATCGGGACGGGGACTCACATTTGTCCCGGCGCGAGGGTCGCGGGGCGCGTCGCCATTGAGTCCGGGGCGTTCGTAGGGATCGGTGCCACGATCATCCAGAGCATCCGAATCGGCTACGAGGCCGTGGTGGGTGCAGGCGCGGTGGTCATCCGGGACGTAGCGCCGATGTCCACGGTGGTGGGAGTACCCGCGGGGGAGATCAAAATCGTGCAGAGGACCGGTCAACTGCACGCCTGGCTCCTCCCGGAAATGAGCCGCGGCGTAGCCGAGCCGGTACACGCAAGCCCGCGGCAAGCCGAGCCGAGGGGGATTACTACGCCCCCGGTGACGGTTCCGTAACGGCGGGTGCCCCCCTCGCTTGACTCATTCCCGCCGAGCGGGCATACTTAAGTGGGCTGTAGTTTGCGCCGAGGTAACCCTCGGAGGAGGTCCAGCGTATGGCCGATCAAAAGAAACAGAAGATGGTGCTCGCCGTGGTAGCCGTGTTGGTGCTTGGCGCGGGATCCTACTACTTCTTCATGGGGTCTGACGGGTCCAAGAAGGATTTCATGAGCCAGGGTCCGGTCGAACGTAAGAAAGTCGACAAGCCGGTGGACGCGAAGGCCGACCGCAGGAAAGAATCGAAGAAGGACACGGCGAAAGCGGAATCCACAGCTCCTGATCGCAAGCAGCGTGAGGAAGTCGAATCCGAAACCGTCGAGCGCAAGAAGAAGCGCACTGAGAAGCAGGAAGAGAAAAAGAAAACCGTCGCGCCCGCTGCCTGACGCCAGGCTCACATAGACCATACCTGACGCCCGCTCCACGGCGGGCGTTTTCATGCGCTCACCGGGCCTGTCAGCCGGCGATTTTTGGCCTGACCTTCGCCCCCGCTCCCCTTGTCGACACAGCGGCGTTACGATGCAACGATGCGATTCACCAAGATGCACGGTCTGGGGAATGACTACGTCTACGTGGATGTGTTCACCACACGCGTGGTCGAACCGCCCAAGCTCGCCCGCGCGGTCTCGGATCGACACACCGGGATCGGCAGCGACGGGTTGATCTTGATCGGCCCGTCGACCAACGCCGACATGCGCATGGAGATGTACAATGCGGAAGGCTCGCGCGGTGAGATGTGCGGCAACGGCATTCGCTGCGTCGCGAAGTACGCCGTGGAGCACGATCTCGCCAAGGGTCCGCGGCTGACCATCGAGACCGACGTGGGAGTGAAGACCGTCGAGTGCGCGATGGATCACGGCAAGGTGACATCCGTGCGCGTGGACATGGGGGCGCCGCTTCTCGAGGCACGGTCGATTCCCACGACGATCGCGGCGGCGCGGGTCATCGACCATCCCGTGAACATCGGTGGAGTGGAATACCGCATCACCTGCGTGTCCATGGGCAATCCGCACGTCGTGGCGTTCGTTCGCGAGCTTCACAAAGTCGATCTTGTGGAAGCCGGGCCCAGGTTCGAAGGCTCCGCCCTGTTTCCCAGCAAGGTGAACGCTCATTTCGCGCGCGTCGACGATCGTGCTCACGTCACCGTCCGACATTGGGAGCGCGGCAGCGGGGCGACTCGCGCCTGCGGTTCCGGCGCCTGTGCCGTTTGCGTGGCGGGAGCGCTGACCGGCCGTACCGAACGCCGCATCACCGCGTTCCTGCCCGGCGGCGAGCTGGACATCGAATGGGCCGGCAACGACCACGTCTATATGACGGGACCGGCCGTCGAAGTCTTCTCCGGCGACTGGCCGGAATGACGCGACGGCGGCATTGCGTGTCGCCCTTCCACCACGATAGAATCAAGACTCATTCGAGATCCATGGGAATGTGCTCAGGTGTGTCACAAGCCTGGCGCAAGAACGAGGGAAACGCATGTCGGCAAAGCGAACGAACCGGGTAATAGGCGTTGCGGCGGTGCTTGGGGCATATTGTTTGACGGCGTGGTGGGGTTGTTCCGTGACGATCGACACCGGTGGCGGAGATGGAGATCCGTCTCTCACGTTCACGATCGGTGGGACGGAGATCACCATCGGCCTCGGCCTCGCCGGAATCTTCGATCTTGCCCCGGGAATCGAGCAGACCAACATCGCCGACATCGCGCCGCTCGAACAGCCGCCGGACGATCAACCCTCTTCGGCTGCGGTTCGGCTTCGGTCGACCAGCGTCTCCGTGCTGCCGCCGCAGAATGCAAAGAGGGCGGTCAACGCCGCGGAGAACATCGGCTTCGACGTAACGACCCAGACGGGGGTCGTCGACGTCTCCATCTTCTTGGACGTGGCCGGCACCGCGAACCCCTGCGAAACCGGCGTCCGGGTGGGCTCCTTCGACATCGAGGTCGTCAACGGCGTGGCCACCGGCGTGCACAAGGTGTTCGATGACAAGTATGAAACGAGCGCCGTACCGCTGCGGTACTTGCGAGTGTTTCACGAGAACAATCTCAGCATGTGCCTGAAAGCTCGTTCCCCGTTCGCGGGCCGGGTGCGCGTTGACGGCGTTGTCGTGACGTTCGGCCCATCGGTGCAAGTGGGCTTCGAGTTACCCGACCCGCGTGACCCGGCCGAAACCACCGAAGCGTGCTGTCGCCCGCCGGTGGCGCGGTATTCGGAATGGGGCGAACCCTACGAACAGTTGTGCGAAAACATTCCCAATGGCATCAGTTCGGCGGCCGACATCTGCCAGTGGAGCGGGGGTGTTCCCCAGGGTCCGGGCAGCCGATGTGCTGATTCGACTTGCCGGGCGGACTTTCGGGCATGCTGTCACATCAATGTGGATGCCGACTACAACCATTGCTACGAGGCAACTCACGCTTATTGCACTCAAGACGAATCGTCGCAACACCCGGACGTCCCCCACGCGGCAGGAACGCATTGCAACAGCGACCCGCGGCCCTGCGACCGGCCCGCGCGCCCGCCGCAGGCGTGCTGCTTGTCTGATGGCGGCTGCGATGACGAGCCCTTGTCGGACGGGCGGTGCCCCAATGGCGGCACCTCCAAGGGCGAGGGCACGACCTGCGCGACGGTAAGCTGCGCGGCGCCGGACGCGACGCGTGCCTGTTGCTTCGCCGGCCGCCCGTGTGAAGACCTTGTCCCCACCGCCTGTGATCTCGCGGATGGGACTCCGCAGGGGCCGGGCAGTCGCTGCTCGACGACCTCGTGTCCGCAATCCAGCGGGGCCTGTTGCCTGTCTGGCGGAACTTGTGAGACTCGCACGCAGGCGGCGTGCCTGGCGAGCGCGGGAACGTACCAGGGGAACGGGACGATCTGTGCGCCCAACCCCTGCCCGCAAACAGCGCCGACCGGCGCTTGCTGCGTCACGGGAAGCTGCAACGACCTGACGGCTGAGGAGTGCGCCGCCCTGCCCGGCGGAGTGTACTCGGGCGACGGCGTCGCTTGTGCAACCGTCGAGTGCACCCCGCCGGTCGAGTATGTGCTGTGGTACACGGGGAACGTCAGTTGTTGGAGCGCGCCGCTGATGTACATCAGCACGCGAGACAACTTCAATCAGCCGGATTTCGCAGCCAACTATCCTGGCGGCGGTATCGATTACACCATTTCCCTGCAAAAGGTGGAGCTGCAGGGTGGGTTCGCGACCGTCGAAGAAGCACGGGCGTGGATTTGCCCGCAGTTCGAGACCTTCTTTTATCACAACTGGTGCTCTCCCCACTACCTCGCGAGGGGTCAATGGTGGCTGCCCGGCGGACTGGGTTGCGACCTCAGCGGCGTGCCGCAGTTCGTGCCGCCGTGATCGCGCTCCTTCGGTTGACATCGTCGTCCGCCGGATTAGATTTGTGGTCGGCGCTGGCAACGCGAGACGTCCTCTAGTTTCTAGTCTCTAGTTTCCAGTTTCTAGAACGGGCTCATAGCTCAGTTGGTTAGAGCGCGTCGCTGATAACGACGAGGTCCGAAGTTCGAATCTTCGTGGGCCCAGTGAACTTAAACCACGCCGAATCTCTGGGATAACTCGCCGGCGCCGCGGTGCGGCGCGAAAACGCTGTGAAGCGCCCAACCGGGCACATGAGGGGGATTGAAGTCCCGCACTCTGCCGACGAAAACGCGTCGCACTGACCAACCGAAATACTCTCTTTAAACGCCATACAGAGGCGGCGTTAGCTTTTGGGTCCGAGAAATCGACTCCACACAGCCGGTGGGGTTTTCACAGGCTTTCCCAGCACCCCGTAGATGACTACCCTGTAAGGCGGAGGGAGGAAGGAAGCACTAACTACAGAGGCGCACACCAAACAAGAGGCGCTGCTGGCTTAGGGGTCCACGGGGGCCCGGTAATGCCAGAGCGGACTCTCCGGCCATCTTAGTTCGTCATCGTCCCGGCCGCATTAGCTCGGGAGACAAGGAACACAGGAGTGTGGGAAGGGCATGAGAGTATGCAGGCTGACGAATAGCCGATGGCGAATGCGAAGCCGATGTCTCACGATCATCGGCGCGCTGCTGACGCCGTGGCATGCCGAGCGAACCGTCGCGCAAGAGTTTCCGGCGGTTTGGATTACCACGGCGACGTCCTCCGCGTCGTATACACCGGTCGTGCGTTCGCCCAGTCTTGGCACGCTGAACCATGCGGAGTTCAACGCACTCTGGCAGCGGACAGCGGAGGACGAATACGAGCTTTACGTCGCTGCCAAGGTGCCCATCCGCCAGATATGGTTCCCGTGGCCGGCGACGCCTGTCATGGAAGGGGGGACCTTCCTTTACCCCCACCTGTTGGGCATCGACATCGACCAGCGGAAATTCGCGGACCGGCCTTGGGCCTGGTTTGGGGAAGACTATCCTGACTGGCGATATCCGGGCCAGTGCTTCGCACCTCTGATCCTGCAGCATGACCGATCGCAGGGCTGGTGCCACATGCTGGCGGCGGCGAACTGGCCGCCCAAGCCCGTGCGCGTGCTTTGTTGCAAGGACCGCATGGCCCTCCGCTATGAAGCGCCCATCGCCGCGGGCACAACCGCTACTTTCCGGGCGATCATGGGGCCCACGCAAAACTGGATGACGGCGGTGGACCGCTATCGAGAGTGGCTCGATCCACATGTGGCGGAAGACGACCTGGCGCCACGCTACCCGCCGCACATGCAGCTCTCCAACGGCCGGGTGTGCTTTCACTTGCAGAACTACGAACCGGCGGACGACGCCCGCAATAAGCTTGAGCGCTGGAGCAACGACCTCGGCTCAATGTTCCCGCACTTCTCCCTTTGGGGGCAGCAGAGCGGCTGGGTCGGACCTGACCCCCGAAACCAGTATCCGGGCACCGGCTGCTGCCAGCCAACAGCGGACTGGCACCCGCGCTATACGCCGTGGCTAGAGGCGTTTGCTGAAGATTGGGTTCGTGAAGGCGGGCAAATAAGCTTCTACTCCGGAGCGGTCGGTCCGTTCGCCGACAATCTGGAGGCGCTTTGGTGGTGGACGGTTCTTAACCGGTCCACGATTCCCTACATTGACGTGTTCGCCTACCGCCCGTGGCCCGATCCACTTGCGGCGGCACAGTGGACTAAGGCGCTCGGTGCCGTTCCGATCCTCGAGGGGACCTGCGACATCTATCCCGCGGCGTTCGACTGCTCGAATGCCTTCAGCCATCGGTCCGCAGACGGAACGCACACACCCTTTCCACCGTTCGGTCGCTATCTGCTGCGTGACCGGATTCTCTACGCCGGCCTCAACGGTGACGGGTACTACTGGGGACCGGAGGCCGGATACGCAGCCGAGCGACGCGCTTTCCAGTATGGGATCAAACTTGATGTGGCTTGGCCCTACGAGTTGAACGGAAGCCTCGACGAGGGCATGGTGGAAGTCGTGCGCGCCTGGGAGCGCAGCGACTTCTGGTCGCGGGAACCCGTCTACATCGGTGAGGTGGACACGCTGCCGCCGAACACCCGAGGTTCGCTTTTCCGCGGGGCGGACGGCAGGCGCCTGCTGGTTTTCGATCAGTGGGACGAGCCGCGGTTACGGCGGGTCTACGCCGGCAGAAAGTCGGTGACCGTGCCCGCGGAGCGTCTGTGGGTCGCGGTGTTGGATCGGTAGGGCTGCATCTACTCCTGGGGGGAGGCTGGACGATTAAGCGACCATGCCTACAATTCCGAACATGCGTAGTTGCGTGGCCCTTACGATCTACCTGCTTGTCTCGCTACGCGGCGCGCTCCCCCACGCCGAGCCGAGTTCCACGTCCGCCGGCTCTCTCCCTTGCTGCTGTTGCAAGGGCAAGGCCGGCTGCAACTGCGGCTGCAACCGCCCGACGAACGAGCGACAGAGCCCCGGCGAGTCGAAACCGATCGCCTGCGACTGCGCGAGTAACCCCGTTCCGCTGCCGCCGGCGAAGCTGACCTTGCGTCTCGAGCCTCGCAAGACAAGCGAGGTCCTCAGCGGCCAAGGCGACTTGCTCTCCGCCCCATCCGCGGTCCCCACTTTGCTAATCAACCAGCGCGCACACAGCCCGCCGTCCTGCCTTTTGCATCTCGAAACCTTGATCCTACTGATCTAGTACGCGCATCTCCATCGGGCGCGCCGCCGGTGTCGCGCGCGTTCTCTGGTCGAAGGACTGTCGTGCGCTCTTGCGCGCGGAGATCGAGGAGGAATTCAATGAAAATGAACCTTGCGTTATCCATGCTCATCGCCGGCTCGCTGGCCGGTTGTCAAACGGGCGGTCCGGCAGGCAGTGGCACGGCCGCCGAGGGGGCGAGCGATTCGGCCGCGATCACCGAATCCACGGCCACGCTGTGGGTTAGCGGGATGTCCTGTCCGCTTTGCGCCAACAACATCGACAAGCAGTTGATGCAGGTGAAAGGCGTCAGCAGCGTCAGTGTCGATCTGGGCAGCGGCCGCGTGGTAGTGCAAACCCCCGGCGACACAAAGCCCTCTCGCAAAGAACTCGCCCGTGCCATCCGGCAGAGCGGCTTCACCCTCACTCGGATTGAGTCGCCATGAGACGACAAGCCTGGTTACGAAAGTCGCCCTTGTGGCTGGCGCTGAGTTCGGCCATTGTGACTTGGGCCTTGGCGTCGCTTCCAGCAGCGGCCCAGGAAACCATGAGCGGAGAGTCCGCCACAGCGCCCTCACCGGGAGCGTACATTCTCAAAGAGCAGATCCATTACTTCCGGCTAAAGGTAACAGATGGGCCGTACCAGGAGCGCGGCACGATAGAGGACACGATGCTACTTTCCGCGATCAACGTTGGCCTGCGCCATGACCTCTCGCTGAGCTTCCGCGTGCCGGTCGCTGTGCGCCGTCAGGAAACGGACTGGCTCAATCGCACGGATCAGCAAGAGGGCGTCGGGGACCTCACTTTGCTGGGCAAGTGGCGAGTCTGGCAAAAAGACTCCGGCCCACTTGACACCACCCGCGTCGCGCTGCTCGGCGGCATGGATATCCGATCTGGGGACAATCCGTTTACTTCAGACGCTTATTCGCCCTTGATCGGGGCGGCCTGCACGGTGATTCGAGGCCGCAACGGGTTCAACTTCTCGGCGATGTGGAAAGTCACCACGGGCGGCAATGATTCTCCGACTTTCCCCGGCGAGAGCACGGCGGACTTCGGGCGCTACGATGTTTCCTACCTCTACCGTCTGCACCCCAAGGACTACTCACCCGAGACCAAAGGGGCCTGGTATGCCATCGGCGAGCTCAACGGTTACTACGAGACCAACGGCGACCACGAAGTGTTTCTCTCGCCCGGCGTGATGTACGAGGGGCGAACGTGGGCCCTCGAACTGTCGTTACAGATGCCTGTCTGGGAGGACGTAGAGCAGCGGCCGGAAGTGGACTTTATGGTCATGGCCGGACTGCGTTTCAGCTTTTGAACGAGGGTCTCGGTCAGTTCATACGCAGCACTGGCCGTTGTTCTCGAACTGCGTGATTTTTTGGAGGCGGCGATCGTGGCGGCCGGCCTCGTAGTCGGTCTGCAGCCATACGTCGACGACGCGGCGCATCAGCGCTTCGCCCAGCAAGTCGGCGGGCAGACACAACACGTTCGCGTCGTTGTGACGGCGGGACATTTCCGCGGTCAGTTCGTCGTGGCAAAGGGCGGCGCGAATTCCCTTGACCTTGTTGGCGGTCATGGACATGCCGATGCCGGTCCCACAGAAGAAGATGCCTCGCTCGGCCTTGCCGGAGGCCACCGCGGTGGCGCCCGCCAGGGCGAAATCAGGATAGTCACAGCTGGTGGTTCCACGGCAACCGAAGTCCTCGACTTGATGACCGGCCGACGTCAGGTAGCTCTTGACCAGCTCCTTGGCGTGAAACCCGCGATGGTCGCTGCCCACTGCAACCTTCATACCACGACCTCCTGCAATCGAGCGCGCAGGCCGCGCTCGACGGTTTGCGCGCAGCGCTCGTAATTCTCCGCCGAGCCACCCATGGGGTCGCTTACATCGTCATCGTCCAGCAACAAACGGGTTTTGGACTCCGCCGTCGGGTTCATGCGCAGGATGGCGTCACGATGATCGCGGGTCATGGCGAAGATGTAGTCGGCTTGGTGGACCAATTCCGGGGTGAGCGCCGTGGAGGCGTGGTCGGAGAGGTCCACGCCTCGCTTTCGCATCACCTCCAGCGCCAGGGGCGAAGCGCCGCCAAACCCGCCGGAGGTCCCGGCCGAGGTCACGATCACGCCCCGATCGAGGAGATCCTCGGGGCGACATTGCAGCCGCTCGGCCAGCATGTGCTGTGCCCATCGGGCGGCCATCGGACTGCGACAGGTGTTGCCGGTGCAAACGAACAGCAGTCGAACCGTCGTCATGCGGGCCACGCTGCCGCTGTCGTAGACGCCCTCCCGGACGACCTCGAAGGAAGACCCGGTCACCCGGACGATGGTGGACGGCTTGGCGTACTTGGTCCGGCCGGCGTCGACCACCAGGTCGATAGCCCCGCCCAGCGTCTTGAGGACTTCGTGCCCGGTGAACGGCGCCGGTTCCCCGGCGAGGTTTGCGCTCGCGGCCACCACCGGTGCGGCGACGGCGCGGAGCATCCCCTGTGCCAACGGGTCGTCAGGGCAGCGCAAGCCGATTGTGTTGTCGTAATACATCGCCGCGGCGACGGCCCCGTTCTTGCCCTCCATCACCGGCGTGGAGCTGGGATCATCCACGGTAAGGATCAGGGTCAGCGGTCCGGGCCACGCCTTGCGGGCGAGCCTCGCCGCCATCCCCGAGAACGTGGGAACGAACTGGCGGGCGTCCTCCCGAGCGGCGATGTGCACAGTGAATGCCTTGCCGGCCTCTCGCGTCTTGACGGCGCGGAGCCGCCGCATCGCCGCGGGATGGTCCGCCCGTGCCCCCAAGCCATAGACGGTCTCCGTGGGAAAGGCCACCAGTCCGCCGCCGCGTAGCACCTCGCTGGCCTCCCGCACCGCGTCCGTACAAGGACCGTTCGGGTCCGATTTGATGACCGTGGTGACCATGACGAATGCTCCGCAGGAAAGGGTAGTCCCTAGTGAGAGAGTGTCAAGGTTCCATCGACGGTGGAGGACATTCTCGCTATACTCGGCGACCATTGGGGCCGGCGCAGTCCGGCTTTCCCGGCTGACGGGTTTTTCATGACCGCGTCGAGGTGAGGAGGTTTCCCGTGACAAATCGCTTGGGCTTCCGATGGTTGGTCGGTTCTTTCGCGGCTTGGCTCGTTCTCTTGGCACGCCCAAGCGAGACGCGCGGCGAGTTCGAGACGCCCGTGGCGCTGACCGGCGTGAAGATCGTGACCGATGGCACGATCATCGAGTCGGGCGCCATCGTCATGGCTGAGGGGCGCATCGTTGCCGTCGGCGGCGAGGAGACCATCCCGCCCCACGCGGAGCGCGTCGATGGCGCGGGACTGATTGCCTATCCCGGTTTCATCGACGCCCAATGTCACCTGGGCATTCCGGAAAAGGAGCGCACCAAGGAGGAGCGCGAGCGGACCGAGGACATGAGCCCTGATCCGCGGGAAGGCGCCCTGGCGGCGACGCGCTTCGCCGAACGGCGCGGCGTTCGCCCACAGTTTCGAGCCATCGAGGCCTACGCGCCGGACGATAAGCAGCGCGAGGCGCATCGCGCCTCGGGCTTCACGGTCGCTCTGATCGCGCCCCGCGACGGGCTTTTCGCCGGAACCAGCGACCTGGTCAGCCTCTCCAACGCCCCGATCCGCAGGGTCGCCCTCCGCGCCGAGGTAGCTCACCACGGGTCGTTCACCGTGGGCGAGCAGGGGGAGTATCCGCGGACGATCCTCGGCATCTTCGCCCAGTTTCGACAAGTGCTCCTTGACGCACGTTGGCATGCGAGAATGCAGAAATACACCGAGCGCCATCCGACCAGCGGCGAGCGTGTCCCTACGGATGCGGCCCTGGATTCGCTGCAGCCGTTACTCGCTGGGACGCGGCGGATCTTCTTCGAGGCAAACACGGAGAACGAAATCCGCCGGGCGCTGGACCTCGCGGCGGAATTCAAGCTGAGCATCGTCATCACCGGAGGCAAGGAGGCGTGGAAGGTCGCCGATCGCCTCAAGGCCGAACAGGTGCCGGTGATTTTGAGCCTCAAGTTCGACGAAGAACCCGAATACGGCAAGAAGAAGAAGGGCAAGCCCGACCCCAACAAGCCCGACGACGCCGACAAGCCGGTTACGGCCTCCGACCCGCCTACGCCTGAGAAGGCGGAAACAGAACCAAAGCAGAAGGAACCGGAAAAGGAAAAGGAAACCGAGAAGGAGAAGGCGAAGGAAAAGAAGGAAGAAAAGATTTACGAGCCACTGCGCCTGCGCCAGGAGCGGCGGCGGCTATGGGATGAGCAGGTCGCAAACGCCAAACGATTGCACGAGACCGGCGTGCCTTTCGCGTTCTCCACGCGCAAGTTCAAGTCCCCGTCGGAATTCGTGGAAAGCCTGCGGATGGTGATCGAAAAAGGGCTGCCCGAAGCGGCCGCCTTGCGGGCTCTGACCAGCGGCGCGGCCGAAATCCTGCGCGTCGACGAGCAGTTGGGCAAAGTCGCCCCGGGTTACGTCGCCGACGTGACGGTCATGACCAAGCCCCTCTCCGACAAGAAGGCCAAGGTCAAGTTCGCCTTCATCGACGGCAAGAAGATCGAAATCGACGCCGATGACGACAAGGACAAGGAAAAGGGCGGCAAAGACGACAAACCGGAATCCAAGGACGACGATTCCAAGACCGCGGAGTCGGACAAGCCCGCTGGACCGAGCGTCCCCGACGTCGCTGAAGAAGACAAGGGACCGAAGTGGGAGGTAGAGCTCCTCGCCGACCGGATGCCCAAGACGAAGACCGGCGGCAACGCGGTCATTCGCAATGCCATAATCATTCCCGTCGTCGGCGACACGATCCCCAACGGGTCGATCCTGATTCGCAACGGCAAGATCGCCGCCGTCGGAGCGAACGTCACCGCACCCGAGGGCTTTGCAGCGATCGACGCGAACGGGCGGTACGTGATTCCCGGGATCGTCGATCCGCACTCACACCTGGGCATCGACGGCGTGAATGAGTCGCCCCTGGCGATCAGCGCCGAAGTTCGCATCGCGGACACCATCGACCCGCACGACGTGGCCATTTATCGCGCCCTGGCCGGCGGCGCGACCACGCATCACGCCATGCACGGCTCGGCCAACCCCATCGGCGGTCAGAACGTCGTCTTCAAGCTGAAATACGAGCGTCCGGTGTCGGAAATGGTGATGAACTCGCCGCGGACCATCAAGTTCGCCCTCGGCGAGAACGTCACCCAGACCAACTTCTTCGAGAACTTCGGCAAGCGCTATCCCAACACGCGGATGGGCGTCGAGGCGGTGATTCGCACGGCGTTCGAGGCGGCCAAAGAGTATCAACGGGAATGGGACGAATACAACCGTGCCGTGCAAGCGAGTCAAGACGTGCCGCCGCCGCGCCGCGATTTGCGCCTCGAAGCCTTGGCCGACATTCTCGCCGGACGGCTGACCATCCACAGCCACTGCTATCGCTCAGAGGAAATCCTGCGGCTGCTCGCCGTCGCGGAGGAATACGGCGTCCGCGTCGGGTTGCTCCATCACGTACTCGAAGGCTACCGCATCGCGCCGGAGATCGCCCGCCACGGTTGCGGGGCTTCGACCTTCGCCAACGATTGGGCGTACAAGGTCGAGGCCTACCAGGCCATCCCCCACAACGCGGCGCTCATGACCGAAAACGGCGTGAATTCTTCGGTCAACTCCGACTCGCAGAACACCATCCGCTACCTCGGCCAGGAAGCCGCCAAGACGATGAAATGGGGCGGGCTGGACGAGAACCAGGCCTTGCGGCTGGTCACGCTCAACCCGGCCATGCAATTGCAGGTCGACGATCGCATCGGGAGCATCGAAGTCGGCAAGGACGCCGATCTCGCCATCTTCAACGGCCATCCGCTCAACACCTTCAGCAAATGCGTCATGACCCTCGTCGATGGCGAGGTCTACTTCGAGGATGATCGTCCTGAGCCCGTGGAGCCGCTGAGCGACTGGAAGCCCGTTCCCGTCGTTGCCAATCGAGCGATTCCCGCAACGCCGCACCGAGCCTACGCGATCGTGAACGCCACCGTCCATCCGATCAGCGGACCGGTCATCGAGAAAGGAAAAGTGGTCATCGTCGAGGACAAGATTCTTGCCGTAGGAGCCGATGCAGAGGTCCCGCCGGGCGCCGGCGTGATCGATGGAACCGGACTGCACGTCTATCCCGGGTTGATCGACGCGGGGAGCGTGCTCGGCCTGACCGAGATCGACTCCCTGAGGACCACGCGGGACTTCAGCGAGATCGGGACGTTCAATCCGCACCTCAAGACCGCCAGCGCCATCCATCCGCACAGCGAGCACATTCGCATCGCCCGCGCCGCGGGCATCACCACCGCCCTCGTCAAGCCCTCTGGCAGCCGGATTCAGGGTCAGAGTGCAGTTGTGCACCTCGACGGCTGGACGGCCCCTCAGATGCTGCTGGTCGACGCCTTCGGCTTGCACATGAGCGTTCCCAGCTTGCCCGTACACCTGCCGGAGGACAAGGAGGCCAAGAAGAAGCAGCAGGACGAGCACAAGAAGGCGCTCAAACAATTGGAGGACTACATCGCCAAGGCCAAGCACTACGCCGAGGTCAAGAAGCTCAAGTCTGCGGACCCCAAGCTCCGCTTCGACGTGGACCTTTCCCTGGAGGCGATGGTGCCGTACGTGCGCGGGGAAAAGCCCGTGATCTTCGAGGCCGCCACGTACAAGCCGATCGTCGAGACCCTCGAATTCGCCGAAAAGCACAAGCTCAAATGTATCCTCAGCGGCGGGCAGGACGCATGGAAAGTGGCCGAAAAGCTCAAGGAGAAGGACATCCCCGTCATCCTCTCCACCGTGCTGAGCTACCCGCGCAATGAGTTCGAAGCCTGGGACGCCATCTATCGCTGCGCCGCGGAGCTGGACCGCGCCGGCGTGCGCTACTGCTTCGCCTCCGACAGCGCTTCCAGTGCCTACGACTTAGGCACCATCGCAGGCATGGCCGTGGCCCACGGGCTGCCGCGGGAGCGCGCCGAGCGCGCCCTGACCCTCGGCGCAGCCGAAATCCTGGCGCTGGCGGACCGCGTCGGCTCGATCGAGCCCGGCAAATACGCGGACTTGATCGTCACCACGGACACGCCGCTGCAAACCGTGGCCCTGGTCACGCACGTGTTCATCGACGGTGAGCCGATCGACCTGTCCAACATGCACGAGGAGAACTATCTGAAGTTCAGGAGCCGCCCCGCGCCCAAGCTCCCCCCGGCCGTCGTGGAGCTCCGCGGGCCCAAGAGCCTCACCGGAAAGAAAGGCGACCTCGCACGCCGCGAGACGCCCGGATCAATAGGCTCCGGCTCGCCGCCTGCCGCATCGGGTCGCAGAGATTAGGGACTAGGGGCTAGGGATTAGTGGGCGACTCTTATTCTAGACCCTAATCCCTAGTCCCTAATCCCTCGGGGGAGAGGGGTTGCTTCATTTGGTGAAACGGGAAACGCAAATCCATGCACAGCCGGCGGTTACGTTTCCCTCTTTCACGGTTTGTGGTGAACCCTCTCCCCCGGAAGGTACTCCGCGCATGTGGACACGATTCGCAACGTGCATTGGCCTGGTCTGCTCCCTCGGCCTAGTCGTTTGCATGAGTTGTGTTCAGGCCAATTGTCGTTGCGATGAGTTACAATCGCGCCCGCAAGCTCAGTTGACGTCGTGTGTTCAGTGTTTGGTCCGCTTTTCGGCGTCCGGTGTCTACAGTCTCCGCGCGACCGGACTGCCAAATACCAACCCAAGAACTTCTTCCCTCGCCGTCAGCAGATACGGCCAGCTTGAATGGAGCGCTGTAAAACCGTATGTTCTTAGCGATGCAACAGTTGGCGACGATGCGTCAGTCCTAGCAGCCCGTGGCAAAACCCGTTTGGCGTAGCGGGTCCGACCACCGAGGAACACACGCCACCTGCGCCGCTCGCCGAAGAATGTAGCGGATCAACGGGTTTGCGGCGCATTCCACCCG
>Ga0187893_10001899_pt1 | contig 47704 bp, 42 predicted proteins | sample MA1701074metaG_FD_139574 | JGI IMG/M metagenome (GOLD analysis project Ga0187893, IMG submission 139574) | White microbial mat communities from a basaltic lava cave in the Kipuka Kanohina Cave System on the Island of Hawaii, USA - MA170107-4 metaG ... | reverse complement strand
TGCTGACGAAAACTCTGTAACTTGGTAATATGCTCTTGGGTTGATTGTTTGTTCACATCATACAGTTAAACCCAAGAGCGGCTGACTTAAAACCTCAGCCGCGTTTTTTGTCTAAAGTCGAGAGCACAGAATTAGATTAAACTATTTTCGTTTTGCCGATGCTTAAAATTCAATGGTTTACGCCAAAGAATAGTTCAATCTAAATTGGTCTGGGTACTTCATTAATATATGTTTGAGCCAGGGCCATTTAATTTTCAGAAACAGGATGCGGATCAAACGTATTGCCGCAGATCAGATCAGCCTCGATCCGCCTTCATTTGCGTCAATCCGCTTACTATTTTCTGCTCCGTCTCAGAAAACCAAATGGCCTTGTCTCGACACCCATAGGTTGCCCGTCGAATCAACGCAGCATGTCGGGTCGCGCCGCGGTATGCTATTTTAACTTGTCTATGAAAGTAATTCCGCTTGGAACAAGTTCTGGCAAGCCTACTCTTTATCGCAACGTCAGCGCGCTTGCGGTCGTGCGCGAGGGCGAGTGGCTGCTCTTCGATTGCGGCGAGGCTGCTCAAACTCAGATCATGCGCGCAGGGCTTTCGCCTAATCGCCTGGCCGCGATTTTTATCACTCATCTTCACGGAGATCACTTCAACGGATTGCCCGGCCTTCTCGCTACCATGGGGCTTGATCGAAGAGAGCGGCCACTCACGCTTGCAGGCCCGCGCGGCATACGTCAGTACCTCGAAATGCTGGCGCGTTTGAAAATACTTTATTTGAATTATCCGCTCGATGTGCAGGAATTCGCCCCATCGGATTTCAGGGATTCGGATTCGAAAAGCCTGCTGGTTTATGAAACCCCGGCTTATGAAGTGATCGCCGCGCCGCTCGATCACCGAATCTTCGCCATCGGCTACAGAGTCGAAGAAAGACCGCGACCCGGCAAGTTCGACCTTGAGCGTGCCCGTGAGCTAGGTATACCCGAAGGGCCGCTCTACGGACGCTTGCAATCGGGCCAATCCATCCAACTCGAAGACGGTCGCGTCATCGCGCCGGGCGAAGTCGTAGGCCCGCCGCGCCCCGGAAAAACTGTGGCTTACTGCACCGATACGCGCCCCTGCGACACTGCGGTCGCGCTCGGTCGCCGGGCAGACCTCTTGATTCACGAAGCGACCTACACTCAGGACCTCATCGCTGAAGCCGAAGACTTCGGACATTCGACCGCAGCGCAGGCCGCGCGCATCGCCGAAAGAGCCTGCGCGCGAAGGCTGCTCATCACTCATTTCAGCACACGCTACCCGGACGCTTCGCCATTGCTCGAAGAAGCCCGCGCGGTTTTCGCTGATACTCTTATGGCGAGAGACCTCGCGGAATTCGAAGTATGATCATAGCGACAGGAATCGATCTGGTGGAGATTTCGCGCATCGAAGAAATTTTTCTTCAGCGCGGCAATCGCTTCCGCGACCGCATTTTCACCCCGGATGAAATCGCTTATTGCGAAAGCGTAGCCTCTCGCTTCGCCAGCTATGCCGCGCGCTTTGCCGCGAAAGAAGCCGTGATGAAAGCTCTAGGCACGGGCTGGTCGGAAGGCGTGGCGTGGCGCGAAATCGAAATTGTAAGAAGCGTAGGAGGAGCGCCGGAATTGAAACTGAGCGGGCGCGCGCTCGAAAGAATGAAACAGATAGGAGCCAGCCGCGCGCACCTGTCGCTCACTCACTCGCGCGATCTCGCCGCAGCGCAGGTCGTACTTGAAGATGGGTGATGGGTGTTAGGGAAAATGGGTAACAGATGCGGATTCCACGATGTCTATCAGCGTTTTATCGCCGCAGGAGATGGGTTGCTGCAAAACGATTCAAGCGGTTTCGCTTACCCATCACCCATCCCCTAACACTCATCACCCATCAGGCGACTGTCAGATACTCGCGCAGGTAAAACGCGTCTTCCATCTCGCGTAGTTTCGCGAAGGCTCCGGCTTCTATCTGTCGCACGCGCTCGCGGGTGACGGATAGTCCCTGACCGATTTCTTCGAGGGTCTGCGGATCGCCGCTCCCGTCAAGTCCGAAGTGCAGGCGGAGTATACGCGCCTCGCGCGGCGTGAGCGCGGCCAGCGCGCGGTGAATTGCGTCGCGCCGGGAACGCTCGACAGCAGCCATGAAAGGATTAGCCGCGTCTTTGTCATCGATGAAGCTGACAGCCGTTTCGCCATTGTCATTGGCCGCCCCGTCGAGCGTGATCGTGTGTTGAGCGAATATGATCGCTTCGTTGACTCTATCCGTCTCGATATCCAATCGCTCGGCTATCTCGCTGGCCGACGCTTCCATCGTCGTATCTCCGCTGATCGATCTTGCAGCCCGCGACACCTTGCTTATCAGGTTCAATTCCGACGCGGGCAATCTGACGACGCGGCTTTGAGTGTCGAGCGCGCGAGCCATCGATTGCCTTATCCACCACATCGCGTAAGTCGAGAAACGAAAACCTCGCCGCCAGTCGAATTTTTCAACCGCGCGCATCAACCCGATGTTGCCTTCCTGAATCAGATCGAGAAACGTCAAGCCGCGACCCGTGAAATGCCTCGCCACCGATATGACCAGCCGCAGATTCGCTTCCGTCATCCTCTGCTTCGCAGTGGCCAACTCCGCCGATGCCGCAACTGTTTTCTGCGCAGTGTCGATCAGAAAAGAGGGCCTGATCATTTCGCTCCCAAGGGCGCGACAAAGCGCGTCTTCAACGCTCATCTGTTCGTCAGTAACGTCCCGACTCCTCGCTTTGTTTGAAAGCGACCGACGACGAGAACTCCCGCGAAGCAAGGCGATCGTTTCTTCAGCCATCCTGACCAGGCGACGCTCGATCAAGGGCGTGAAGACGATCTGTCTGATGGCGCGCGAAAGTCGAATAACAAGGCGCGCTCTTTTGGCCCGATCACGTCGTTGCTTTTTTATGCTCGGCGTTTTGCTCTGCTTGGCGGGCGCGACAATCTCATCACAAAATCGCTCGACTTCTCCGAGTACAGGCTCGACTGCGCGGGCAAGCGTGGCCGAATCCGTCGCGTGAGCAATGCCCGGAGCCGACTCCACTATGTCTGTCAGCGTTTGATCGCCACGCTCCATAGCCTTTCGCAGTCGTATGCAATACTCGACCGTCAGGGGAGAGCGCGAGAGCAGTTTCATCAAGCGGCTTCTCGCTCTCTCTATTCGCTTTGCCGCTTCGCGCTCCCCACGAGCGTCGAGCATCTCGGCGCGGCTCGCCTCTCTGAGATACAGTTTCAAAAGGTCTGCCCGGTCGAGGTCGTCTTCTTCGAATTCGACTTCTTCGCTCTCGATCTCGTCCGAAAGGTCGATCACGTCTTCGCTCTCAATTTCGTCTTCGATTCTGTCCATCATAGTCTACGCTCCTTTGTTTATGCGTGTAGACCAATGCCTCGTAATATGACCCGTTCTTCGAATCGTCTGTTTCGGTTATAAACCGTTTTGATTCTAGCAACCTGCGGAAACGAAGAGAAATTAAAAAAAATTAAGCGCACTATGCGTTTTTCTAATAGCCGATGCTCGCTCGCCGCCAATTCATTCCATTGAGTCGAAGAGTCACAGTCGTTAATATAACGGTATGAATCTCGCTGGAAGATCGAGGCTGCTGGCGCGAAGAATTTTCGTCATCTGGACGCTTGTGAGTTTCGCCCTGTATGTCTATTTCGATTCCAAAGGCTGGATCAATCGAAACCGACGCCAGCGCCAATCGCGACTGCGCGCGCAGGCCGTGAGGCTTCGTCAGCGATTGATCCGACTCGGCCCGACCTTCATCAAGATGGGGCAGATGCTTGCGACACGCGCAGACCTCCTGCCCCTGGAATACATAATCGAGTTGAGCGCGCTTCAGGACAACGTGCCGCCGTTTGCGAACCATCAGGCGATGGAAGAAATCGAAACGGAACTCGGTCGCCCGATGAAAGAAGTCTTCAAAGAGATAAGCCCTGAGCCTGTAGCATCGGCAAGCCTCGGTCAGGTTTATAGAGCCGTTTTGATGAGCGGCGAAGAAGTGGCTGTAAAAGTTCAGCGCCCCCGCCTCGACGAGCGAATCGCCTCAGACCTCGACGTGCTTCGCTCGATAGCACGCACGCTTGATCGATATCCGAGTCTTTTTCCCGGCGCGGAGTGGCTCGGCGCGATTGATGAATTCGACCGCGTGATTCACGAAGAGATGGATTATCGCCGCGAGGCCGCAAGCGCCGAGGAGTTCAACCAGAATTTCAAAGAGTGGCGCGGAATCCACGTGCCGCGAGTCTTCAATCATTGCTCGACCTCTCGCGTGCTGGTTCTCGAATTCATATCAGGCACGAAGGTGACAGACCTGGACGAGCTTCGCGCGAAAGGACACAGCCCCAGATTGGTGAATGAACTGCTTTACCGGGCATATTTCAAACAGCTTCTCGAAGACGGTTTTTTTCATGCCGACCCGCATCCGGGAAATCTTTTAGTGATGGAAGACGGGCGATTGGCCATATTCGACTTCGGAATGATGGGGCGCGTAAGCCACGAGTTGCAGCGACAGATAATCGAAGCCTTCTTTCATCTCTACAATCGGGACACGCACGCGATAGTCGATGATCTCGTAGGGCTGGGATTTCTGGCTCCTGAAGCCGATTTGGAGGCTATTCGCGATGTGGTGACGGAAGTCTTCGACCGCAAGTTGAATTTGAAATTGGGCGAGGTGCGATTCAAGGAATTGACTTATGATCTTGCGCCGGTGGTTTATCAGCATCCCATTCGCACGCCCGCGCGATTCACCTATCTGATGCGCGCACTGATGACGCTCGAAGGCATCAGCATAGTGATGAACCCGGAGTTTAATTTCTTCGAAGTTGCTCGCCCGTTCGTGCGCGATTACCTGTTCCGTCAGAATGCGTCGCAGTTGAAAAAGCTGGCGATGGATTCTCTCCGCGACGCGCGCACAGGTCAATTCGAATGGAGCCGATTGTGGACGATGGCACGGATGGCCTACGCGCTTTATTTCGGCAAGGCGTGAAAGCGAACGAGCGCGGCCATCTCTATTGCGATTTGAGATTTGAAACTTGATCCTTTGAAACTTCAGATTCGAGAATTATTTTTTCATCCACTCCGCAACCATCGATTCTTCGCGGATGATCGTTTCATTGCGATCCGGCCCTGTCGAGATCATCGCAACGGGAGCGAGAGTGAGTTCTTCTATTCGTCGAATGTAATCTTTCGCCTTCGCGGGCAAATCATCAAATCCGGTTATCGCGCTCGTATTGGTTTTCCACCCCGACAGAGTTTCATAAACGGGCGCGCACTCGGCAAGCATATTCGCGCCATAAGGCATGTCTTCGATCACCTCGCCGCGACAGCGATAAGCGGTGCAGATTTTTATCTCATCGAATTCATCCAGCACATCGAGCTTTGTAAGCACGAACGTATCGATGCCGCTTATCATAGTCGAATATCGCACGACGACCGAATCGAACCATCCCGTCCTTCGCGGCCTTCCCGTGACTGCCCCGTATTCGTTCCCGCGCTTTTGCAGATACTCGCCCGCTTCGTCTTTCAACTCGGTCGGAAAAGGCCCGCCGCCCACGCGAGTCGTGTAGGCTTTGGCAATGCCTAAAACGCCGGTTATGCGTTTGGGCGCAAGCCCTGTTCCGGTTGCCGCCCCTCCCGCTGTCGGACTCGATGATGTCACGAATGGATAAGTGCCGTGATCTACGTCGAGCATAGTTCCCTGCGCGCCTTCGAGCAACACTGCTCGCCCGTCGCGAACGGCAGCATTGAGCAATGTGGCCGTGTCGCGGACGAACGGAGCGACGCGTAATGCTTCACGAATGAATTCGTCGGTCGCCTTTTCTGTTTCCAGCGGCTCCGCTCCCATCGAAACAAGCTCGTGATTTGCGTATTCGATATTTCGTCTCACCTTCTCGCGAACTAGATCGGGATAAATCAGATCGCCCGCGCGAAGCCCTGTGCGCGCGGCCTTGTCTTCATAAGCCGGGCCGATGCCGCGAAGCGTCGTTCCGACCCCTTCCGCTCCCAGAGCCTTTTCGCGGGCGCGATCCAACGCCGTGTGCGAAGGCAGTACGAGGTGCGAACGGCTCGATACGTAAAGGCGTCCGTCACAGTTTATGCCCGCGACTCGAAGCTCTTCGATCTCGGCGCTGAAGGCCTCCGGATCGATGACGACTCCATTGCCTATGACGCAGAGGCATTCTTCGTGAAGTATGCCTGAAGGTATCAATCGCAATATGAATTTGCGCTCGCCTATGCGGACCGTATGGCCCGCGTTATGACCGCCCTGATAGCGCGCCACGATATCGAAATGCGGCGCGAGTATATCGACCACTTTGCCTTTGCCTTCGTCGCCCCATTGAGCGCCGATCACGACTATGTTTTTCATAAGCCCAATCCGGGAAGGCCGCAAACCGGCTCGTGGAGCCAGTTCTGCCCGGTCAGCGGCCATCCATTCCAAACGCAATTAAAGGCGCACACACCTGGGCGTGCGCCTCGATTTTTATTATCTATAAGGTTTGAGCCCTGACTGCGCCTAAAACCCGGTCGAGCATTTCGACGATCTTGTTCCGGGGCTGATTGCCCACCGCGCGGTCGATTTCGCTGCCGCCGTTGAATACCAGCAGCGTGGGTATGCCGCGGACGTTGTAGCGCACGGGAGTCTGTGCGCTGGATTCGATGTCGAGCTTGACGAATTTCACCTTGCCGTCAAACTCCTTCGCCACGGCTTCGACCGTCGGCGCAAGCATTTTGCACGGCCCGCACCACTCGGCCCAGAAATCGACGACAACAGGTCTATCCGATTGTAGAACCTCCTGTTCAAAATCCTCATCCGTAACTGCCTTTATGTATTCACTCATGATTTTCTCCTGAAAAAATAATAATGGGCGACGGGCGACGAATGAAGAGCATTTTGCTCATCACTCATCGCTCATCGCTTTATCAAACAGCGACTGCCGCGCCGCGCCGCGCCAGCATGTCATAAAGCTCCACGTATCGCCGCGCCGACGATTCCCAGGAATAATCGGCGCGCATTCCGTTCCCCATAAGTGTACGCCAGAGATCGCGGTCGGCGTAGACCAGCAAAGCTTCGTAAATTTTTTCGAGCAGGCGCGACGCCGCGAACGGATAGAACTTGAATCCGTTGCCGTCCATCGTCGTGCGGTCGAAATCCTGCACCGTGTCGTCAAGTCCGCCTGTCGCGTGAACTACGGGTACGGTTCCATAGCGCAGCGAGTACATCTGATTGAGCCCGCACGGCTCGAACCGCGAAGGCATCAAAAACATATCCGATCCCGCTTCGATCTTATGGGCGAGATCGTCGTTGAAATTCAAATACACGCCTACCTGATGCGGGCGGCGGTCGCGAAGTCGCTGAAACTCGCGCTCATAGACGTTCGCGCCAGACCCCAGGATAATGAAAACCGCTCCCCGATCCAAAACGAAGTCTATCACTTCGAGTATCAGATCGATGCCTTTCTGATCCGAAAGCCGAGACACGCAGCCGATCACAGGCCGGGAGGTATCTTCGGGCAATTGGAAAGATCGGAGCAGATCGCGCTTGCATTCGAGTTTGCCGCTTAAATCTTCGATAGAGAAATTCGCGGCTATGCGCCAGTCTTTTTCAGGACTCCATTCGTCGTAGTCCACGCCGTTGAGGATGCCGAAGAGATCCTGACGGCGGGCGCGAAGCAGGCCGTCGAAACGGCCTCCCAACTCCGGCATCTGAATTTCGAGGCTGTAGCGCGGGCTTACGGTCGAGAGCGCATCCGAAAATATAAGACCGGCTTTGAGCGCGCTCGCCGCGCCGTGAAATTCCAGGCCGTCCTCGCGATAAACCCATTCGGGAAGCCCGAACCGCGATAAATCGTTTTTGTCGAACAGCCCCTGAAAGGCCATGTTGTGAATCGTAAAGAGCGTCCGCGTTCGCGCGAAAGCAGGGTCGCCCGCGTAAACGGTTTTGAGCAAAGCCGCCACAAACCCGGTCATCCAGTCATTGAGGTGGACGATATCGAACGGCTCGCCCATCGCTTTCGCCAGTTCGAGGGTAGCGCGGCTGAAGTAAGCGAACCGCTCCACGTCGTCATATTCGCCGTAGATTCTGCCGCGCGAAAAGTATTCGGGCGCGTCTATGAAGTAGACCGGCGCTTGGCCTGAGCGATCAACATAAACATCAGAGCGGCGCGTATGAAAATCGAATGGAACGGCGAGGTCTCCGGGCAATCGTTCAGAGCGGGAGTCAATCAGGTCGATGTTATAGCGAGGCATTACGACGCGGACGTTATGGCCGAGTCGCGCGAGAGCTTTTGGCAGCGCGCCCGCCACATCGGCAAGCCCGCCTGTTTTCGCATAAGGGACGACTTCAGAAGCCGCCAGCAGAATGTTCAAAAACTCTCTCCCATAGCGAGAAATCTGCGCCGCAAAAGGACAGAAAATAGTAAGTGAGAGAAAAGAGCATTGTCAAGAAAGGGCGGATTCTCAGCCATAGTATGAAATCCTGGTTATTACATAGGGGACTAAAAAATTCGACTTCTATTCAATAAGTCAGCGATGTTGAAGCAACTTTTCTGCGATATGAAATTGGAAATCTCAAATCGCAGAAAAGTTTAATAACTCAGTTTCCGGTGTACTTCTGGGATAAGAGCGTATCTTGCAAATGCTCGACGGCATTGCTGATCAGTGAAAACACTTAAAACGCATGGGTAGTCGCACGGATGTTATCGCCCGATGTATGACCTATACTTGAATCATCAGCAAACGGAGCAGGAACCGTTTTGCACATTACAACGAACCACCAAAAAAGGAGAAAATTAAGTGGATACCAAAGAAATAATCTTTCAACTCAGCAATCTTATTCAAACCTGTCGCGATTCTCATGAAGGTTTCAGGCTGGCAGCCCAGGTCGTCAGCAATAATGAGATGAAAACCTTTTTGACCGGCCTGAGCGCCAGAAGAACAGGTTTCGTGGCCGACCTCGCGCCGCATATTCGCGCATTGAACGTCAATCCCGAAAAAGAGCTTTCATTGTCTTCGACGTTGCGCCGCGCATGGCTTGAAGCGAAGAACAACTTCTCGAATAAGGACGACAAGCTGGTGCTTGCAGAAGTCGGAAAAGCTGAGGATTACGTCATAAAAGTTTATGAGACCGCCCTGAAGACGGGTCTCCCAACCGCGGTTCGACCCATCGTCGAGCAGCAGTTGCGCAATATCAGAGAAACTCGCGGCTACCTCACGCAAATGCAGACGGCGAAATCCGCCGCTGTGAAAGCCTGACAACCTTTCCGCTCATCATTCATCCGTACTCCAGCGATTCGGGCGGGGGCCTTGCCCCCGCCCCCTTTTCACCGCTTCGTTCGACTGACCCTCTGGAGACAAAGCCAGACTTTCATTCATAAGAGTTTTCCCTGCATCTTCTCAATCCCGCGTTAAGGTATAATCAAAAGCGCCTGTGCATTAAATGCACAGTGTCACGGAGGCGATCAGGCGTGAAGAGCAGAATTGAAACCGATACGATGGGCGAAATCGAAGTCCCCGAAGACCTGTACTACGGCGCGCAGACGGCTCGCTCGCTTGAGAATTTCAAAATAGGCCGAGAGCGTTTCCCACGCGAATTCATACGCGCGCTCGGAGTGGTAAAAAAAGCGGCGGCGCTCGCCAATCTCAAACTCGGCTCGCTCTCGGAAGAAAAAACTCGTCTGATCGTTCAGGCCGCCGACGAAGTTATCAGCGGCAAACTCGACAAACATTTCCCCCTCGTCGTCTGGCAGACCGGAAGCGGAACCCAGACGAATATGAACGCCAATGAAGTCATCGCCAATCGAGCCATCGAACTCGTGGGAGGACGGCTCGGAAGCAAAAACCCAATTCACCCCAACGATGATGTCAACCTGAGCCAGTCTTCAAACGACGTTTTCCCGACCGCCATGCACATCGCCGCAGTCGAACAGGTTCATCATCGCCTCATCCCTGCCGTAACCCGTCTGCGGGAAGAAACAGTGCGCAAGTCCGAACAGTTTCGAGGCATCATCAAAGTCGGGCGCACGCACCTTATGGACGCTGTTCCTATAAGCCTCGAACAGGAATTTTCAGCCTATGCTCATCAATTGCAAACGGGACTCGAACGCATCAATGGCGCATTGCCTCGAATGTACGAAATCGCGCTCGGCGGCACGGCAGTCGGCACGGGGTTGAATGCTCACCCTCAATTCGCCGTCACGGCGGCCAGTCAGATAGCCGAAATCACCGGCTACCGGTTCGTCACGGCGAGGAACAAGTTCGAAGCCCTGGCTGCTCACGATGCGCTGGTGGAAATGAGCGGAGTGTTGAAGACGCTGGCGGCGTCTTTGATGAAAATAGCCAACGACATTCGCTGGCTCGGCTCAGGCCCGCGCGCTGGTTTGTGCGAATTGCAACTGCCCGCCAACGAGCCGGGTAGTTCTATCATGCCGGGAAAAGTCAATCCGACCCAGTGCGAGGCGATGATGATGGTCTGCGCTCAGGTATTCGGCAACGATGCGGCCACGAGTTTCGGCGGCGCGAGCGGAAACTTCGAGCTTAACACCTTCAAGCCGCTTATCATTCATAACCTCCTGCAATCTATCGGGCTTCTCGCCGACGCCTGCGAAAGTTTCGCGCAAAACTGCGTCGCGGGTCTTGCGGCCAATCGGCAGAACATCGAAAAGCATCTCTCATCTTCATTGATGCTCGTCACTGCTCTCAATCCGCGAATCGGTTATGACAGGGCCGCGAAAGTTGCGAAGAAAGCCTTTGACGAAAATAAAACATTGAAAGAGGCGGCGATCGAGCTTGGCTTTCTGAGCGAAGAAGAATTTGACGAGATTGTAAGACCTGAAAAAATGATCGGCCCGTCGGTCGAGCGATAATCGGTCGAGCCATAATCTGCCCGCAGAGCGGAATTCTGCCCGGATCGAATGGGCAGAGATTCAACATTCATTTGCCGATGCGTGATCCTGATGGCAGCATATAAACGACGAGGCGCACCGATGTCCAAACGCCTGCTCATCGTGGATGATGAACCCAAACTGCTTCGCTCGGTCGCCGGATGCCTGCGCGCAGAGGGGTTCGAAGTCCTTACGGCGCGAAGCGCCATAGACGCGCTGATGATTCTGGCCAAGATGGTGCCGGATTTGATCGTCAGCGACATATACATGCCGCAAATGGACGGACACGCATTCGTTCGCCACGTTCGCGCGGCGGAGCGGACGGCGCTCGTGCCGGTTATATTTCTCACGGCTAAGGATCAGAAAGAGGATCGCATCGAGGGATTCCGCGCCGGGGTCGATGCTTACGTCGCCAAGCCTTTCGAGCCTGATGAACTGATCGCCGTTATCACGGCGATCTTCAATCGCATCGAGCGGACGCGCACTCAACTGGCCATGCTTCTGATGTCTTCGAAGGAAAAGGATGATCCTCACTTCCACGATCAGGAACTCACGGAAGCCGAAAGGCGCATAGCCGAGGCGGTCGCCTCCGGCCTGAGCAACAAGGAGATAGCCTCCCGATTCAGCATAAGCGTGCGAACCGTAGAGAGCCACGTCAGCCATATACTTTTGAAAAAGGGTTTCAGCAATCGAGTCGAAATCGCCCGATACGTCATCGAAGGCGGATCGGAAAAATAACGATGAAAATCCGATTGTCAGGAAAAGCCTGCTGACACTGGGGGCCGCTCTCTGGTAAACTAGCCCTGCACTTAAAATCACAACGAGATTGCGGAGGATCAGGTTATGAATTCGATCAGAAAGGTTCTGGCGGTTGCGCTCATCCTAATGGCTGCGACCATCTCTCTAGCGCATCAGAAAAAACCAGCGCCTAAAGTAGCAGTCGAATCCTTCACTCACGACTTCGGGCAGGTGGAAGGAGGCACGTCGCTTACCTTCACTTTCAAGATCAAAAATGTCGGCACAGCCGATCTTCTCATTCAGAACGTCGCGCCCGCCTGCGGATGCACGACGAGCGACTACGACAAGGTTGTGGCTCCGGGCAAGGAAGGAAGCATCACGCTTGCGATTCCGCAGACCGGCGGTTACGCAGGCGAGATGTCCAAGTCGGCCACCGTCACGACGAACGATCCCGCTCTCAGCACTTTTTATTTGACCCTTCGCGCTTACTTCAAACCCGCAGACACGGCCGCAGGCGCGATCAACAAGGTCGCCGGATACGGCAAGATGTCAGGCGCGTTTTCGGTCTCGCCCAATGATCGCTGGACTACGAGCGCGATCACCGGATCGGCTCCTGCGACGAAACTCTATCTCTTCAATAACGAAAGAAACCTGGTTCGCATCAAGCAGGTCGAAGCCGGAGGATCGAGCTTCAAGGTCACGGTCACTCCGATAGAAGACGGCAAGCGATACGAAGTGTCGATTTCAACAGACCCGGCGCTCAAGCCCGGTCAGTATTCGCAAAAGGCCAGAATCATCACCGATCATCCGACCAAGCCGGATGTCATACTCCATCTCGATGTCACAGTGTTTGCCAAAGTGTTTGCCACTCCCAACTCGGTCAATCTGCAACAGCTATCGCTCAACAGCGATCTGGCGAACATAAACCTGCCGCTGATCTATATCCGCAAAGTGCGCGAGGCGGGACTTCAGGTGAAATCAGTAAACTCGACGCTTCCCTTCATCAAGATCGAAGTCAAAACCGAAGTGGAAGGTCAGTTTTATACGCTTCGAATCACGTTCGATAAATCGAAGATATCCGAGGCTGGCAATTTCAAGGGAGAAATCGAAGTCGCCACCAACGACGCCGAAGTGCCGGTCATAAAAATTCCGGTACAAGGGTCTTTCATCCAGAACTGAACTCAACAGATCACAGGAGCGCGCCCACGCTGGCAACAGGGTGCGTCTCCTGTGACGCTACTCCTCACCATCGTAAGCCCCCCGTCTCCTGTCCCCGTAAGCGCATCTCCCCTATGGATTTGAAACCTTGCCTGCCTAGGAGGACGAGTCATGAGAAGAGTGCTGGCCTCGCTTATTTTATTCACGGCGATTTTACTCACCATTTATTCAACTCCGCATCAAGTCATCGCAACAGCCCGTCAGTTTTCGCCCGCTGCCCTTCAGCTTGACCCTTTCCTTTCGGGTCTTGTGAGTCCGATCTTTATCACGAGCGCCGAGGATGGCTCCAATCGATTGTTCATCGTCGAGCAGGGAGGCATCATCAAAGTGCTTCAGCCCGGATCGACGACGCCCACCGTATTTTTGAACATCACATCGAAAGTCCTTTCGGGCGGAGAGCGGGGACTCTTGGGGCTTGCATTTCATCCGCAGTACGAAACCAATCGCCGGTTCTTCGTCAACTACACCCGGCAGACGGACGGCGCGACGGTCGTGGCTCAGTATCAGGCATCAGCGTCGAATCCGAACGTCGCAGATACAGCCGAGATAATTCTGCTGACAGTCGCTCAGCCGTTTTCGAATCACAACGGCGGGATGATGGATTTCGGCCCTGACGGATTTCTCTACATAGCTCTGGGCGATGGAGGCTCGGCCAACGATCCGGGCAATCGCGCGCAGAACATCAATAATCTGCTGGGCAAAATCCTGCGCATCAACATCGACATCCCGAACGGCCCCGTCCCGTATTCTTCTCCTCCGACCAATCCTTTCTTCGGGGCGACTCCGGGCGCGGACGAGATATACGCCGTCGGCGTGAGAAACCCGTGGCGATTTTCATTCGACCGCTCAACGGGCCAACTTTACGTCGGCGATGTCGGACAGGGCGCGCGCGAAGAAGTCAGCATAGTCACGCTCGGCGGCAACTACGGCTGGCGCGTTTTCGAAGGCTCTCTCTGCACAAACCTCGATGCTGCGCTTTGCATCCCGGCGAATTACATCTTTCCCATAACCGAGTACTCTCACGCCGGGGGGCGATGCTCGATAACCGGCGGCTACGTCTATCGCGGATCGCAGGGGACTTTCAATCCGGGAACCTATCTATTCGCTGATTTCTGTACGGGCGAGATATTCACATTCGAAGGCGGCGTGCAGAGTTTGCTAATGGACACCTCGATCAATATTTCCTCTTTCGGCGAAGACGAGGCCGGTGAGCTTTATGTCGTCGGACTCGGAGGAACTGTTCACAGGTTTTCGAACACATCGCCGCCGACCTGCACGTTTATGATTGATCCGTCGAGCCGGTCTTTCGGATCGGGGGGCGGCACGGGCGGTGTGTCGGTGACTACACAGGCGGGATGCAACTGGACGGCGGTGAGCAATGCAAGCTGGATCACGGTCACGGCGGGCGCGTCGGGCAGCGGCAGCGGCACAGTGAGTTATTCAGTCACGGCCAACCCATCAGCCTCGCCGCGCTCAGGGACTATCACCATCGCGGGCCAGACGCATACAGTCAATCAGGCGGCTGCCAGTTGTTCGTTTATGATCGCGCCGACCGAGGCGGCTTATGACTCGAATGGCGGGGCGGGAGCGGTGATGGTGAGCGCGGGCGCGGGCTGCAACTGGACAGCGATGAGCAGCGCAAGCTGGATCACCATCACAGCAGGCTCGATGGGCAGCGGCAACGGATCGGTGAATTATTCAGTGGCCCGCAACACCTCTTCATCGCCTCGCTCAGGCGCGATCACCATAGCCGGTCTGACTCACACGGTCACACAGGCCGGGCTATCGTGCATAACCGGGATAACACCGCCGAGCAGATCGGTCGGCGCGACCGGCGCGAGCGCGACAGTAACGGTCACCGCGCCGTTGAATTGCAACTGGACGGCGCAGAGTCTCGCCTCCTGGATCAGCATCACATCAGGCGGGAACGGGCCTGGGAGCAAGACGCTCAAATACGCCGTTGCAACCAACACCAGCACATCGCCGCGAACCGGCGTCATACTGATCGGAGACAAGCAGCACACGGTAGTGCAGTCGGGCGTGACGTGCAATTACTCGATCAATCCGACATCTGAATCATTCGCTTCGACGGGCGGCGGCGGGACAGTGAACGTGACGACGACGACGGGCTGCGATTGGACGGCAGTGAGCAATGCAGGCTTCATCAGCGTCACCGGAGGCGCGAGCGCCACGGGCAGCGGACAGGTGAGCTTCACGGTTGACCCGAACACTTCGTCCATCGCGCGAAGCGGCACAATGACTATCGCTGGTCATACTTTCACTGTGAATCAGGCGGGAGCGCCGGGCGGCGGCGGTTGCTCGTATTCGATCAATCCGACGAATCAGAGTTTCCCGACAGGCGGCGGCGGCGGGACAGTGAACGTGACGACGACGACGGGCTGCGCGTGGACGGCAGTGAGCAATGCAGGCTTCATCACCATCACAGGAGGCGCGAGCGGCGTGGGAAGCGGAGCGGTGAGCTTCACGGTTGCGCCCAATACTTCGTCAAGTGCGCGCACAGGCACGATGACTATCGCCGGTCATACTTTCACTGTGAATCAGGCGGCGTCGGCTTGCATATATTCAATCAGTCCGGGGAATAAAGTATTCGGGCGCAGCGGTGGCAGCGGAACAGTGAATGTGACAACGACGGCGGGATGCAACTGGACGGCGGTGAGCAACGCAAGCTGGATAACAGTCACGACGGGCGCGTCGGGCAGCGGCAGCGGAATGGTGAGCTACACAGTTTCAGTCAATACCACAGGGTCGCCGCGAACCGGAACTGTTACCATCGCCGGAAAAGTTTTCACCATCAAGCAGTCGGCTTTCTGAAGAATCTGGTGGCACAATGCGGTTAGATTGTGTGCCCTGAAAGTACGAAATTTGAAGCTACGCAAGCTAATACATTGGAAACTAAGTTTTTGAACTTTTTGTGCGATCTGAGATTTCAAATTTGATATCTCAGAGAAATAGATTCAACACCGCTGGATGGTTGAATAAAAAGTCGAATTTTTTAGTTTCCAGTGTACTAACAGTTTGCGCCACAATTACTGAGGAGAAGAAACTCCGAAGCGGGTGGTCGCGCGTCGCGACCGGCTGTTAAATCGTCTCACCATCGCTTGCTGATATTCACCGAGAGCGAGGTCAGCCGACTTTATAATCTTTCCAGCCTGATCGATCCGTCTCCCGTTTTGAGAGTCAGCAGCGAGCCTCCGGCGTTTATTCGTCCGCGAATTTTGCTCGCGCCCGCTCGACCTGAAATCGTCACAGGAACCATCAGATCGATATGCCCGTCGCTGGTTCGAAGATCGACCTCGGCGTCGAATTCCTGCGGCAGTCTCAATGTCAAACTGCCGTCGCCCGTCGTGAGCCGCCAGTCCGAAGTCATACGCGATCCCTGAAGCGCGCTTGCCTCTATGCGACCGTCTCCCGTCTTTATGTCCAGAACATCGAATCGCCCGACGGCTCTTACGTCGCCGTCGCCGGTCTGCGCCCGCAATCGCCCTTCGACGTTTTCAATCGTGGCGTTGCCGTCGCCCGTCTCAAGCACGATTTCGCCTCTCACGCCTCTCACGTCGATCCTGCCGTCTCCCGTGTGAGCCAGCACGTTGCCTTCGATGTCGACGATGCGCAGGTTGCCGTCCCCGGTGTGAGCGACTAAATCGCCCTTCGATCCGGCCACCTCGATATAGCCATCGCCCGTGCGCAAATCGAGTCGCGTGGTTTTGGGAACTCGAACCGTTATCTCGACTCTTCGACGATTGAAGCCGATGCTGAAAATGATGCGCGGGAACTTCACTTCGAGAGAAACCGCATCGCCCGTCTGATGATCGAAGATGCGGATTCCGTCGTCGCCTATTTTCCAATGGACAGTCGTCACCGTCGCTTCGATTGTGTTTTTGTCCCACATCTCGACGCGAATGTTCGCATCCGAAGTCCTGACGCTGAAGGACGCCTGTCCGCTGGTGTCGAAAGTCTTCGACCACTGATCAGTCGAAACGAAAGGAGCGAGCAAAAGCAGCATGATCGATGCCAGCATACCGTACCTCCTGATTGTTCGATTTGCCTCGAATACGAACTGACGGCCTCATTCGTTCCTGCAAATCTATCCCCTGAGCGCCGAGGCGAGCCGATGCTCGATATCGCCGAAGCGAATCATATAATCCTCCTGACTGCGGCGTATGCACTCGCGCGCCTCTTCGACGCCGTAGACGTGGGTGATCTCGCAGACTTTCTCAATCGAATCGGGCGGGTTTTTGTAAGTCAGAAAGTAGTGCTTCAATCGATCAACGACCGATGCGGGGCATTCCGCGATATCGCGCCAGCGGCCATAGGTCGCATCACCAGCAAGCACGGCGATGATCTTGTCGTCGGCTTCCTGCTTATCGATCATGCGAAGCCCGCCAATAGGGATTGCCTGAAGCAGAATGTCGCCGTGAGAGATTGCCTTTTCAGAAAGTACGCAAATATCAATCGGGTCCTGATCGCCGATGATGCCTTCGCGCCCGGTTTTTTCGGCGCAGAACTCGCCCACTTTTTCGCCGCAGAAAGTCTGTGGGATGAAGCCGTACAAACAGGGCGTGATGTTGGAGAAACGCTGAGGCCGGTCGATTTTCAGATGGCCCGTGGTTTTATCGATCTCATACTTGACCGTATCGGTCGGCACGATCTCGATGTAAGCGGTGACGACTTCAGGCGCGCGCTCTCCTATCGCCACGCCGTGCCAAGGATGCGATTTGAAGAGCAATCCCATCAACGTCCATATCTGTTCGCGTTTTTCTTCGTCACTCATAACTGCCTCACTCCGCCTCACTGCGTTGCATCGAGATCGATCCGGCGCGGCGAATGTCGTAAGCGGCTCCGACGAAAGTTTGCAGATAGGCAAGCACCAAAGCGCCGAGCGCGGTGAATAGGATAAGCTCGCGGCTTGCCGAATGCGTCAGGTAAATCGACACGGCGATAGCCGCGGCCATAACCGCGACGGTTGCCGGATAATAAATAGTTCGCTGCCACAGGCTGAAGACGATGATGAAGCTCGCCACCGCGATAAAAGTTCCGAGCGGATGCGGCCAGCCCAGCATCAACGCCAGAGAAAAATAATACGACGCGACCAGCCCGCGCACGAACTTCTGGAGCGTGAAATAGTTTTCGTAAAAGAACGGAAAGAATGCCGCAAGCACTGCCCCGACGAATATGTAATTCATCTCGCCCGCAGGCACTTCGATTGCGCGTGTGAGAGGATAATGCCACGCGAGTATCAACCAGACGGGCATGGAATTTCGCGCCCATTTGGCAAGTCGGCTCGGTTTGATCAAAGCGAGATCGGCCATCAGGTAGAGAAAGTAAACAACAGGCGCGATCCATATGCGCGGCGCGTGTTCCAGAAAATTTGATCGCGCCGCGGTGATAATAGTAGCGACTATCCCGGCGATCAACGGCGACCATTCATAGCTGCGTATGTGCGAGGGCGGGCGAGTATACCATTTTTCGATGCTTGCGTCTTCGCGCAACGCGGCGGACAAAGAGCGATTGATTGCCTCGGCCACTCTCTGCATGACCTCGCGATGAAACTCTTTGTCATCGCCTCGAAGTGCGCATTCTTCTTCCGCTATCACTATCGGAGCGTGATAACGGACGATGATCTTTGCAGGTTTGGGCAGGAGCCTCCACTTGGGCCATGCGCGTGAAGCGCCTCCTATGGTGATGGGAACGATTGTCGCGCCCGTCTCGATAGCCATTCGCGCCACACCCGTGCGAAGTTCGCCCATCGGCCCTTGCTCTGATCGCTGGCCTTCGGGAAATATGCCGAGCGCAAGTCCCTCGCGAAGCACGCGCACGGCTTCGCGATAAGCGGATTCGCCTTTGCCTTTTCTGATATCTACGGGAAACGCGCCGAGTTTTCGTATGAACCATCCGAGCAGAGGGACTTTGAAGAGCGCGTCCCAGGCCATGAAATAAATCGTCCTCTCGACCGGAAGCCCTACAAGGACGGGATCGAGATAAGACGGATGATTGCCCGCAAGTATCACTGCGCCTTCGCCGGGGATGTTTTCAACGCCGTAATACTCGACCGAAAAGAGGAGGCGAAACAGAGGCCGCCCGATGAGTTTCAGAAAGAAGTTCATAGCGCGATAAAATTGCTTTTGATTTTGCGCGCAGATACTAGCAGAAAATCATCACGGGAGAAACTTCTCGTGCAAGTCTCTCGGCCTGTGTCATTCCAAGATTGCGCGACACCCGTGCTGACAACAATAGACAAGAACAGAACAGGTAGAGGGACATCCCTCTCGAACAATTCCAGACAACAGTGACAGAGCGCAATCCGGCGAATTGCGCGCGTGGCGACGTGTCGCCTCTCGAATAATTTCAATGCCCAACCGCGCAAACCGTTTTGCGCGCAAGGAGGAGTGTCTATGCACAGGGATGCGCTATTTCTGATATCGGACGAGCCTTCACTCGTCAAACGTCTCACTGACGAATTCACGGAATCCCTTCGCGAGTTTCATCGCAACCCGCGAGCATTCATCGCGGTCGCTTTCAGAAGCAGCAGCGATGATCGCCGAAAGAATCTTTTGAGATTCGGGCTTGCGACGGGAATCATTTTTTACGCGCTGGCATTCATTGCGATGCTCATCGTCTGGACAGCGAATCCGCCTGCGCAGCGAGAGGCCAGTCAACGAGGAACGATTTACTGGGTGCCGCGTTCTTCCGCGAGTTCCGAAATAGAGTTGCCAAAATCGAAAGAGAAATCAGGCGGTGGCGGCGGAGGCGGCAACCAGGAAAAGACTCCAGCTTCGGATGGCGAGCCGCCGCCTTTCCTGTTTCAACAGCCGCTCAATGCCCCGACGACGAGACCGCAGCTAACGCCGCCGCTGTTTCCCATTCAACCGAACGTGATGGTCGATCCAAGTCTTCAACCCCGTCGAGATGAGCTTGCGCCGATGGGCGTACCCGGCGGCGCGGACGGGCCACCCTCAGACGGGCCGGGTCGCGATAAAGGAATAGGCGATGGCAAGGGAGGCACTGTCGGAGATGGCAATGGAATCGGCGTCGGCCCCGGTAATGACTGGAACATGGGCGACAAAAATCCGCGAATCGGCAGCGATCCGCGCGCAGGAAGATCGCAGCAGAAAGTCGATTCCGTGCCTGTTCCGCTCAATCGCCCGCGACCCAACTACACGGAAGAAGCGCGCAAGAATAAAGTTTCGGGAACAGCGCGCGTCTATGTGCTTGTCGGAAGCGACGGCTCGGCGAAACAGGTCAGGGTTATCCGCGGGCTTACAGACGGCCTGAATGAAGAAGCCATTCGCGCCGCGATGCAGATGCGTTTTCGCCCCGCGATCAGAAATGGTCATGCAGTCGATTACTGGGTGACAGTAGATATCGAATTCAATTTGCGGTGAACAGTTTTCAGTTTTCGGTTTTCAGTTTTCAGCAAGAAAAACGCAGGCGCGCAGTGATTCATTGACTCTTGCGCGCCTGCGTTTGAAATCGTATCATTCCGGCTTCTGACTCCTGACTTCTGACTTCTGACCCCTGCTCGCTGACTCCTGCTCGCTGACCGCCGACCACCGACCACCGACCACCGACAACTGCCTGACCCCGCCGAATCTGCGGTCGCGTTTCTGATACTCGACGAGAGCCGTGAGCAAGGCTGTTTGATCGAAGTCGGGCCAGAGAGTTTCGGTCACATAAATTTCGGCGTAAGCGATCTGCCAGATCAGGAAATTGCTCACTCGCATTTCGCCGCTCGTGCGTATCAAAAGATCAGGATCGGGTATCGCAGCGGTATAGAGCTTCTTCGCTATCACTTCTTCATCGATGCGATCAGGATTGAGTCTCCCGGCGGCGACTTCCCATCCTATCCTGCGAAAGGCGTCTATCAGTTCAGCGCGTCCGCCGTAGTTGAGAGCTATGTTCAAACTCAGCCCCGTATTCGCGGCGGTCGCTTCTTCCGCTTTGCGAATTTCTTCCAGCACCGAGGAGTCGAGTCCTTCAGTTCGTCCGATCATACGAAAGCGAATATTATTTTTCTGCAACGTAGCAAGCTCTTTTCGCAGAAATTTTCTGAGCAGCGACATCAGCGCGCTGACTTCCGATTGAGGCCGCTTCCAGTTTTCGGTCGAGAATGCGTAAAGCGTCAGGTGAGCGATCCCTAATCGCGCCGCCGATTCGACGGTTCGTCTCACTGCGGTCGCGCCCGCTCGATGGCCCGCCACGCGCGGGAGGTTTCTTCTCGCGGCCCAGCGACCATTGCCGTCCATGATGATCGCAACGTGCGCGGGCAGTCGCGAGGGGTCGAGTTGTGAAAGGAGAAATTCTTCTCTCGATTGATCCGTTTTATGGTTGACTCTTCGCATTACCATTCGGTTATCGCTCCGACGAAAATTCAAAAGTGTCCGCTATACTCGTCGCGGGCGGCTGATAGAGCGGCTCCCATCTTCGACGGCGACCGAATCTCAATCGCAATCTGAGACGCCACCTTCTGCCGCGCTCGGTTCTTTCTTCATTGATTTCTATGACCAGAACGATCATCGCAAGGGATGTTAGCCCGATGATGGATAAAAAAAATGAGGCGAGGGTGAGAAAGTTGTGAGAGAGGCGGGTTTATGTACGATTTGGTTCGAGGATAGTTTGAACGCGCGATTTTCAACCAACAGGACACGGATGAAAGCTGATAGTGAATTAGTTATGGGAAGAAAAAATGGGCGGGCATCCCCTCTCATTAACATCCTGCTTCAGCGAGGTGGATCGCGACCGAATGAGTGCCTTTAACCGTTTCAACGGTTTGAGATTGGAAAACGGTTGAAACCGTTCGGGGAATCATCGCGTCGTTCGACACCTCGATGAATCGAGGTGTTAATGAGAGGCTTTGCGCGAACTAAGAATCCGCATCGTCTTTTTCAAAATCGCTCACCCGAAAAAATCCGTCAGCGAACGAACGAAATCATCTTCCTTCTCGAACATCATCAGGTGTCCGCACTCGCTGATCTTCACCACGCGCGAATCTTTAATATGACGCGCCCACTCCTGGGCATAAGCCGTCGGAACCAGTTTGTCGTCGTCGCCCCAAACGATGAGCGTCGGCGATTTGATTCTCTTCAACCGATGCGCGAGTTTCGGATTATGACAAAACGGATTCCACGCCAACCGCGCCGTCGCTGCCATGCCCTTATAAGCTTCGGCCTTCATATCGTCGTCGGCTTCATCAGGCACGAGCATGTGCGCAAGCGATGATTCAGGGTCATGAAAATTCGTCGCCCGCAGTTTTTCTATATTGAGCAGCAAAGCGAAAAGATCAGTCACCGGATGCTCGTCCATCCATAAACCAACGGGAGCCGCAACCGCGAGCCTGCGGACTCGCTCAGGGTAGCGAGTCGCAAACTCAGCCGCTATCCATCCGCCTAAAGATACGCCCGCGATGTTGACCTGTGTGAGTCCGAGATGATCTAAAAGATCGAGATAATGAAAGATCATGTCTTCCATCGAATCGATATCTTCGATGCCTTCTGATTGAGCGAAACCGGGATGCGCGGGCGCGATGATGCGATATTTTTCAGAGAGCTTCTGATGAAAAGGCATCCACAGATTTTCGCCGTAGGCCGAGTGCAGATAAAGCAGCGGCTCGCCCTCGCCGCCTTCCATCAACTGAACCTTGCGACCGTCGAGATCTACGACGCGGAGGCGATTCTGCGTGGCTTCGTACCATTTGACCTTGAGCGCGTACTGAATGGATTTAAGCTTGTCTAACATAAGGCATCACCTCCTCGGCAAACATTTTCATGCTGCGGCGCGCTATGTCATGCGGCAGGGTTCCTATCTGCGGCGAAGTCAGAATGTTTCCCACGCCGAGATGCTTCTGATAGTAGCTCAACTTGTCGCGAACCGTTGCGGGGCTTCCGACTATCGCATAGACGCCTTTTTCTATCTCGTCCCACGTCTCGATCGCGTGCAGAAACTTGCCGCGGTTTTTATCAATGGCGAGCGCGGACTTGACCGACGTGTAACCGGGCGGCGAAATGGTGATTCCCAGAAGCAGTTTTTTTGCGAAGTACCACAGCGCGGGTTCGAATTCGCGACGAGCCTGCTCATCAGTTTCAGCGACGTGGACGGGGACTATCCATCCCATCTGTTCGGGGTCAGGCTCATAGCCTTCGCGGTTGCAGCAATCGCGAAAAGTATCGAAGGTGCGTTTGAAGACATCGATGTGAAAGTAAGGTATGCCCATGTATGCGTAGCGACGTTTTGCGACGAACTCCATCGTCTCGATCGAGCCGACGCCGGGAATCCATATCTGCGGATGGGGCTGCTGAATGGGTCGCGGCCATGGATTGACGTAGTTGAGATGGTAGTGCTTTGAAAAATATCTGAACGGCCCCGGCTCAGTCCACGCGCGAATGATGAGATCGTGAGCTTCGCGGAACATCTCGCGTGCGTGAGTGGGATTGATGCCGTAGGAGTAATACTCAGGCCCGCCTCCGACGACGAATCCGGCGATGAGTCTGCCGCCGGATATGCAATCAAGCATAGCGAACTCTTCGGCCACTCGCGTGGGAGGATTATAGAGAGGCAAGGCATTTCCAATGACCGCGATTTTGACCCGTTTGGTTTGACGGGCGAGTATCGAAGCTATGAGGTTAGGCGAAGGCATCAATCCGTAGGCGTTTTGATGATGCTCATTGACGCACACGCCGTCGAATCCCAACTCATCGGCATAGACGAGCGTGTCGATATATTCGTTGTAGAGGCGACCGCCTTTTTCGGGATCGAACAAAGTGTTAGGCGCCCATATCCATGCCGAGTCATATTTTTTTTCGAAGTCCGAAGGCAGGTCTTGCCATGCCATGAGGTGAAAGAAAAAGAATTTCATCCCTTGCCCCTCCGTGATTGTATGAGTAAGGCAATCCGTATGTCGGATCAGCGGGCGTGATGATATACCACCGAGGCGCGCGGCTCAAGGCGGGGGAAAATCGTCGGGGGTAGATATTGGATTTTTGATTTTGAATTTTGCGATGTCGGGGTTTCGATGTTGAGTTTTGCAATGTTGAGTTTTCGCGCGATCAACACCGCGCAGCGGTGGTATGACTTTAGCCCGGTTTTTCAAAGCCGGGGTAGAATGGTTCGATTGAGACCCCCGTCGCGCGAGCGACGATTGAATATCGTGAATCGATTTCTGTTCAACTGTCGCTGGCGCAGATGAAGAAGATGAGAAGCTGATATATATCTGACATCTATTCCGGGGGTCTCCGACGCGCCGTAGAGAAGGCCAAAAAGATCATCCTGAAATTCCTGCGCTTCCAGTCGAGTCGCAAAGCTTTTATGTGCGGTAGCGCACCTAAGATTATGCTATATTTTTCGGGCATTATTCGCTTTGCGCTGTCCGTGAAAGATTCGTCTTCCAATGCGTGGACAGGACTCAAAGCCGATGGTGCTTCTTACGAAGTCTGTTGTTTTTTCTAAACACGACTGAACTAAGGAGAATCGCTATGCCAGTGCAGGGACCCGGAAATCTCATCGAAAATCGCCTCCTCGCCGCTCTACCTGCCGAGGAGTATAACGGGATTCTTCCTCACCTCGAACACGTCACTTTTGCGCTCGGTGAGCCTGTCTACGAATCAGGCAAACAACTCGAACACGTCTATTTCCCGACGACCTGCATCGTCTCGTTACTCCACACTATGGAAAACGGAACGTCCGCCGAGATAGGAGTCGTCGGCAACGAAGGAGTGGTAGGCGTTGCCCTCTTTATGGGAGGCGATACTACTCCCAACCGCGCTATCGTGCAGAGCGCAGGCGATGCCTTGAGCATGAAGGCTAAGGCGCTGCGGGATGAGTTCATACGAGCCGGACAATTTCAACTTTCCCTGCTGCGCTATACTCAGGCGCTCATCACCCAGATTTCACAGACAGCCGTTTGCAATCGCCTCCACACGATAGAAGAACAACTCTGCCGCTGGTTGCTGTTAAGCCACGACCGCTTGCAGTCAGACGAGTTGAAGATGACTCAGGAACTCATCGCCAATATGCTTGGGGTGCGGCGCGAAGGCGTCACCAATGCTGCCGGTCGCCTCCAAACCGCCGGACTTATCAAGTACACTCGCGGCCTCATCACGATTCTCGATAGGAAGGGTCTGGAAGCAACCGTCTGCGAATGCTATCGGGTGGTCAAGACCGAGTATGATCGTTTGCTTGGCCAGTGATGCTTTTTGATTTCTTCATTGGGGCGAAATTAAAAGCGGTACTCGCTGACAGCTTTTCATTAACACCCAACTTCAGTTGGGTGACAGTGCTGCGGCAGATTCCTCAGAACCGTTTCAACGGTTTTCTCGCTCTGAGAATCAAACCGTTGAAACGGTTTTAACTTCTCGCAACCTCTACCCACCTCACTTCCAGTGAGGTGTTAATGAGAACATCGCAAAGCGGATCGCTATCGCCTGAACATACTTACTTTCAAGTCTCACTTTTAATTGCACCTCCTTCAGTGGCTTCTGGTTTATGCCATCCTGCTGTATAGTGTCCGCGCAGGTTCTTTAGACAATACACCTCTCGACATCGGGAACGGGTCAGTCAGACTTACTCCTTGTGCCGTCTGTTGTTTTTCTAGACACGACTGGAGCAAGGAGGCTCACTTTGACCATTTCCAACCAACTGCGCCCCCGGATTGAAAATCGTCTTCTCGCAATTCTGCCGAAAAAAGACTATAGCCATCTCGTTCCTCATCTTAGGCGCGTCCGCCTGGCTTTCGAAGAGGTGCTGTATGAACCCGGCGATACCATTCAATACGTCTACTTCCCTAATGATTCAATCGTATCTCTGCTCTCGACTGTCGAAGACCGCTCGACCCTCGAAGTGGGCATCGTAGGCAATGAAGGAATGGTGGGCGTCTCCATATTACTCGGAGTGAAAACTTCGCCAAACCGCGCGCTCGTTCAGGGAGAAGGCAGCGCTATGAGAATGAAGGCTGCATCGCTTCGCAAAGAGGTCGACTCGAACGGCTCGCTGCACAGATTGCTCTACCGTAATATCCACGCCTTGATGACGCAGATATCCCAATCGGCTGCCTGCAACCGCTTCCATCAGGTAGAAGCGCGACTCGCTCGCTGGTTGCTGATGACACGCGACCGTATAGGATCAGACGAGTTTCGCCTCACACAAGGGTTCCTCTCCGATATGCTCGGAGTGCGGCGCGAAGGCGTCACCAACGCTGCCCGCGTGCTTCAGAGAAACAAACAGTCGCGGTCACATCACGGTACTCAATCGAGCAGGTTTGGAAGCCACTACCTGCAAGTGTTATGGGATCATCAAAGCCGAGTACGACAGCTTTCTCGGATAGAATCATCACCTCCTATGTGCGCTACCGCACGGAAAGCTTCTCCCTTGCCTGATAAACTTCATCCCTTCCATCACAATTGGACGCCACTGGTTGTAATCAAAGGGAGGTAAAAATGCGAATTCTATGTGTAGAAGATAATGCTGATTCGCGCGAACTAATGACTGTGCTACTCGAACACAGGGGCTATGAAGTGGTAACGGCCAAATCTACAACCGAGGGTCTGAAACTAGCCGGACATGGAGGCTTTGCTTTGATCATTCTCAATAGCTGGTTCGAGAAAGGGGACGGGATTGAACTGTGCAGGCAGATTCGCAGCTTTGATACGCGCACTCCGATTCTTTTCTTCTCAAGCGCAGCTTATAAAGCCGATGTGCTAAAGGCTATCGAGGCTGGCGCACAAGACTATCTTATCAAGCCGAGAGGCATTGAAGCCCTGATAGAAACCGTAGAAGGACTGACTCACCCTGCAAGCAGGCCGCCCTCTATCAGTGCAGAGGCGGCAATAAAGATGAAAGCCTCGAAATAGAAACTCGACGCGCACGCCGTCCGTCAGAGGCACGAACGCCTGCTATCACGAACGCTCGCGAAAGCCATAATGAGGGAGTCCTAAGATTATAGCCGTATCGGAGCATTCCCGGCCGAGAGTCCGAGGCAGATGAAAAAAGAAAGGGAAGTATGAAAATTTTATTGTTCAATCCCGACAATGGAGTGACGCGCAATTTCATGCCGCATCTCTGGATGTTTCTGCTCAGGGCGCTGACTCCACCCGAACATGAAGTGATTCTAGTCGATGGCAATACTCAGGCTATGGATGAAGCCGGGATTGCGCGCTTCGTGCGCGAGCAGAAGATCGACCTCGTCGGCATCGGCGCGATGACCCGAATGATAGCGAAGGCATATCGAATGGCCGATGCTATTCGCGCCGCCGGGGTGCCTGTCGTGATGGGCGGGCCTCACGTGACGGAAGAACCCGGCGAAGCTCTCGGACAAAATGGCGGGCCTCGCCATGCCGATGCCGTCGCTTTAGGCGAAGCTGATGAGACATGGCCTAAGATCGTCAAAGACGCCGCGCGAGGCGAACTCAAAGAGATTTATGCGCCGGTCGATCTTTTAGGCAAGGAGCGAAAGCCTTCGCTCGAATCTTATCCGTCTATCCCATGGGAATCGATGGATTTGGATCAGTTCAATCTCATCCCCAAATTCGTCGCCCCGATGCTCAAACGACTTGGAGGCGGGTGGGCATCTTTTCGACTCATCCCCGTCGAGTCGGGGCGAGGGTGTCCGTATGGTTGCGAGTTCTGCACGGTGACGGGCTTCTTCGGCGACTCGATAAGGTTTCGCACCAACGAAAGCGTCGTCGATGAATTGCTGAGATTGAAAGACAGAGCGCGGCGAGAGGACGGTCAGCTCGCGATATTTTTCATCGATGATAATTTCGCCATCAATATCAAGCGGACGAAGTCGCTGCTGCGCGATATCATTGCCGCCGACGCGCAGGTGAATTGGGTTGCGCAGATCAGCGCCAATTTGCTGCGCGACGAGGAACTCATCGATCTTATCGCGGCTTCGGGAGGGAAAGGCGTATTCATCGGCATGGAATCGGTAGACCCGGTCAATCTCGCCATTGCCAACAAGGGATTCAATAAGCCGGATGAATACGCAGTCGTGCTGGAAAGACTTGCCCGACGCGGCATTTTCGCGATCACCTCGTTCATATTCGGCATGGATAACGATACACCGGGCGTGGCAGAGAGAACGCTTCAGCAGATTGGCGGCTGGCCCCCCGGACTGCCTGTTTTTGGAACCCTGACACCTCTCCCGGCAACGCCGCTTTACAAGAGGCTTGAGGCTGCTGGAAGGCTCACGCGGCCAAAGCACTGGCTGGATTTCCAGCCCTTCCGCATGGCTCACGCGCCGCTCAAGATGACTGTTGAAGAAACTCATGCCGAGATGAATCATGCCTGGGCCAGTTCATACAATCCTCATGCCATAGCCAGAGCCGTCGACTCGATCAGCGACAAGCCGTTACCTTACCGCATAACCATTCTTATTATGCGCCTGTTTTTTCGCGGAATTTATTTCCCACAGATGGGCAGGTGGGCGTGGATAAAGTTGATCGCTCAGAACCGCCGCACGATTTTCAACTTATTGAGAGAGGCAATTAGCAACCATCGCGATTCCCGAAAGGCGCGAGAAGGAACGAGTCAAGCGCACGATGCCGAGATAATCGGTTGACGCGGCGGCGAAAGATGCGGGGCTTGAATGAGCCAAGCTTCATCAGGGAGATGTTAGGTTTTCGTTGTTGGATTTTTCCATTTTGTTTTTTCAATGTTGAGTTTCGGTATTGGATTTTCGCGCGATCAACACCGCGTAGCGGTGAAATGACTTTAGCCCGGTTTTTCAAAGCCGGGTTAGAATGATTCGATTGATGCCGCGTCGCGCGAGCGACGATTGAATATCATGCGCCACAGCCGCACAGGAGTGCCACACACAAGCAAGGCAATCAGACTCGGCTCCCACCCCTACTACTCGCTTTACACTCGCGCGCGGGCGTCCGTATAATCGTTGCTCGAACTATGGTCCCCAACCACGAAACAGTCATCATCCTCGATTTCGGCGGACAGTATACTCAACTCATTGCGCGTCGCGTGCGCGAACTTGGCGTCTATTCCGAAATAGTTCCTTTCAACACTACGGTCGAAGAGATCGAACGCAAACATCCTCGCGGTCTCATACTTTCAGGCGGCCCCGCTTCGGTCTACGAAGAAGGCGCTCCCCGTCCCGACCCGCGCACGCTCGATATGGGCGTGCCTGTACTTGGCATCTGCTACGGCGCGCAGTTGCTCGCTTACTTTCTTGGCGGCGAGGTCAAGCCGTCTTCGCGCCGCGAGTACGGCTACGCTGAGGTCGAAACCATAGCCGAGAGCCGATTACTTGAAGGCGTGCCGTCGCCTATGAAAGCCTGGATGAGCCACGGCGATTACCTCTCGCGCCCGCCCGAAGGTTTCACCATCACAGCCGCAACCGACGCCGCGATAGGCGCGGTCGAATCAAGTGAGCGCAATCTCTACGGCGTGCAGTTTCACCCCGAAGTCGCGCACACGCCTTACGGCAAAGACATACTTCGCAATTTCCTCACACGCATCTGCCAGCTTCGCTGTGATTGGTCGATGGCCTCGTTCATCGAAACGACCGTCGAAGACATACGCCGACGAGTGGGCGCGGGTCGCGCAGTGTGCGGACTGTCGGGCGGAGTCGATTCATCGGTCGCCGCTGCGCTCGTCGCTCGCGCCATTGGCGACCGTCAGACCTGCATATTCGTTGACACCGGATTACTTCGCAAAAACGAATTCGAAGAAGTGCTCGAAGCTTATCGCGACATGGGGCTTCAGGTCGTGGGGGTCGCAGCGGGCGAGCGGTTTCTCACACGCCTTGCCGGTGTTGCCGACCCTGAGCGCAAACGCAAGATCATCGGCAACGAGTTCATCGAAGTGTTTCAGGAAGAAGCGCGACGTTTGGGCGAGGTCGAATTTTTAGTGCAAGGCACGCTCTACCCTGACGTGATCGAATCGGTTTCCGTCAAAGGTCCGTCGGCAGTCATCAAGTCGCATCACAATGTCGGCGGATTGCCTGAAAAGATGCACCTGAAACTGATCGAGCCTCTGAGAGAATTATTCAAAGACGAAGTGCGAAGAGTCGGTCGCGAGCTTGGGCTTCCTGAAGAAATAGTCTCGCGTCATCCGTTTCCCGGTCCCGGCCTTGCGGTGCGGATACTCGGAGAAGTGACCGCGGATCGCGTTGTCTTGCTTCAGGAAGCGGATAAAATCGTTATCGAGGAATTGCGCCGCGCCGATCTTTACGACAAGGTATGGCAGGCGTTCGCCGTGCTGCTTCCCGTCTCGACCGTCGGAGTGATGGGCGACAATCGCACTTATGAAAACGCGATTGCGATTCGCGCCGTCGAATCTCTTGATGGAATGACAGCGGACTGGGCGCGATTGGACTGGGATGCTTTGCAGCGAATGTCTTCGAGGATAGTGAGCGAAGTGCGGGGAGTGAACCGCGTGGTTTACGATATCAGTTCCAAACCGCCTTCGACCATTGAATGGGAGTGATTGATGACGATGCCCCGACATTCTGTCTTCAGACTCCTGACTTTTTTCGCAGGAGATGAATTATGCCGCAGCAACCTTCTTCCAAAGGAAATCCGTTTCAGGATTACGTCTCGGTCGCAGAACGAATAGAGAAGTTTTATCAGAAATACCCTGAAGGCCGGATCATCACTCATATCGTCGAACACGATTCGGAACGGGGATTCATACTGATGCGCGCTGAAGGCTATCGCGCGCCTGACGATGCCGCGCCTGCGGCGACGGGACACGCCTTCGAGCTTCGAAGCGAAGGGTATGTCAACCGCAACAGCTACATAGAAAACTGTGAATCATCGTCGGTCGGGCGCATGCTCGCGATGCTTGGCTTCGAAGCCAAACGAGTTATCACGAGTCGCGAGGAAATAGAAAAAGCCAGCCGCCCGCCCAGAGAAAGCGCGCAACCAAGAGCAGCGGCGGCAATGAAAGAAGTAGCTTCGCAGGTAAAAGAAGTCGCTCCGCCCAAGCCTGCCGCCAAGACGGATGCCCCGGCGACGGATGTGCAAAAGGACGAGATATTGCGCCTGCTCGAAGAGCTTCGACCCAAAAACCGCAGCGCGCAGCGCGCCCTATTGATGGAAAAAACCGGCAGGCAGTCGCGCGATGATCTCACTCAAAAAGAAGCCGCGCGATTGCTCGATGAGTTGAAGCAGGAAGCTCCGTGGTAGCGGCTCGAACTATGAGGCTCATCCTCATCGCCATACTGAGCAGCCTTGCCGGGGCGATGACGAGTGTCATCGCGCTTCTGGTTTCATCGTTTTTTCATCAACCGGTGAGCGGTGAAGACCTGTCAGGCGTCGCGATTTTATCTTTCGCGCCTGCGCTGGTGATGTGTTTATTGATCTACACTCCTGTTCTCTTCTGGCTTCGCAAACGCGGGGGAGGAGGCAACGGAGGAGTTTTCGATTTTGCCTGGGCGATCATTCTCAATATCCCGGCTTTCATCGTTCTGACATACTCCGCGCTGGCGGGCGGATTTTTCGGCGAGGGCGAAGTATGGTTATTCGCTCTGGCGTTCGCAGTAACGGAGCTTGTTTTCGCTCGCAACTTCGCGTGGCATTGCCGCCGCAGTTCGACGTGAAGTCGGGATATCGAGTCAGGATAATTTGCGCGCAAGAAGGATTGGGAAAAACGGATGATGATCGAGCGCGCGGAACCTATCGTCGAAATTTGCATCTTTTTTTCCGTCGCGTATGTCGATGACGACAAGCTCTGCGTCGGGGATTCTTTCCGACGAGCCGAACACGCGATAGCGCGACGCGCGCACCACGAGCATTCGAATGTCCGGGTCGGTCGCGGCTTCGGCTTCTTTCAAACTCAAGAGCTTCATTTTTCCCCTCCGGAAATGTGGCGCAAGCTGTCAGCTTGCATAGCTGCAAATTTCGTACTTTCAGGGCGCGTAATATGATCGCATTGCGCTACTTGACTCTTCAGCGACCATCCATCACCTCGATGATGCGCGGCACTTGGGCGAAATCTTCTGTAACGTGATCGGCCTCAGTCTTTTCATTTGCTTCCATCCGAGTCGCGCCCGTGAATCGAATCGCGCGGTAGCCTGCTCGCTTCGCGCCCACGATGTCCGTGTGTTCGAGATCGCCTATGTGAACCATCTCTCCCGCCGCAGCCCCAAGCGCGTCGGACGTGCGATTGAAGACCTCGCGATGAGGCTTCGAGCATCCCGCTTCGTCAGAAAAAATCATCGAGTCGAATAGATCAAGGATTCCCGCGTCCTTCAGCACTCGCCTCAGCACGCGACCGGGCGAATAGCCAACATCGGAAATTATCCCAAGCCTGTAACGCGAGGCCAGATGTTCTATCGTCTCGCGCACGCCTTCGATCAATACGGGCGGGCGTTCGAGTATGCCCTCTTCGAAAGCTGCGGTGAGCCGTGCCATCACATCACGCGGCAGCGCGACATCGAGGTAAGCGCACACGCGGCTCAAGCGTTCGCCCGCAGGAAGCGTGCGATGCTCTTCGATCCAGATGGTGTGATGCAAAACGGATTCGCGAGTGAATGCGCGCTCTATCTGCTCGTCGCCGAGAGGCGCGATTGCAGCTTCCTTGAGCAGTTGTCGCCTTCGCTCTTTATAGAATTCGAATCCATCGACGGGTTCCGTGAACAGCGTGTTCCAGAAATCGAGTGAAACTGCTTTTATCGTCAAAAGGTCTCCAGCCTGTATCAGGATATGCGAGTGAATGATTGAGGCTCGCTTTGATATTCTAGCACGATGAAAAGTGATGAGTAGTAAAGCAGGCATCAGACTTCGCTCGTTGTCGAGCAGAATTTCAGAGGTGCGTAAAACTCAAAGCTCTGACTATGGTGTCGCCTTTTCCCTTCACGACCATTCGCCTGTTCGCTTCGTCCTGCTCAACCTGAAGCTTTGTATTCAGGTTCTCTTCGATAATGGTTCTGATGAATGTCACTGTGGTTGTGTCTTTGATCTCGCCCAGATATCTCGGCGACTTCCATTTCTCGATTTCACTTTCCAGTTGATCTATTGGAGAAGCCGACCATATCACCCAGACCTTTTCTGTCATTGCGCTGCCTTCAAAAAATGTCCAGTCGGTAGCGATTTCGGCATTGGCCTTGATGTATGAAGCCGAGTCGTTGGCCTTCGGCGTAGGGAAGAGCAAATTATACTGGATGCCGTTTTTCGTTGGTTCTTCACTCAAGATATACAGGTGTCCTGCATCCGCGCTTGTGACGAATAATTTAAGCTCATCGCCCGTGTGAAAATACATCTCGCCTCCGATCAGTCTGACCGGCTCTCCGACAGGTTTCTTGCCCGTGTACTTTTGAGCCAAAGCCCAATGACTCAGAGTTCGCTCGCGCGCTTCGGCGGGCGGATTCGTTCCTGCCCGCTCGTTCGATTCGCTTTTGAAGTACCGCAAACCGAAGAAAACCATCGTCGCAGCGATGAGCAAAACGGCTATGTAAAGGCCGATCCTGCGCGCGGGACTTCTTCCGGGTTCAGCCAGTTCGATTCCGTCTTCTTTTACGGATGCATCCTGCTCGCCTGAGATTTGCTGGGTCGGCGGAACAACGGGGGCGCGGCCCTTGCGTCGCAGTCCTGTCTCGACTGCGAGTCTCAACGCCTCTTTGTTTTTCGGAGCGAGGTTGATGTGCAAAGAGATCGCCATGCGCGTTTCGTATGCGGATTGGCTGATGTAGAGAAGTTTCTGTCGTTCAGAACCTGACACAAGATTTCGCATGAAATCACGCTCGCGGGCTTGGCTGGCGCGAGACAAAAACGCAAGAGCTTGAGGAATGTCTCTTTTTACCTGGTAAAAAAAAGAATTGTTTATGAGTGAGCGAATAAAATCCGGGTGTTCAGGGCCGAGAATTTTTTCGTAGATTTCCAGAGCGCGCTCTAACAAAGGGCCTGCTTTAGCATAATCACCCGCCTCCTTGTAAAGCAATCCGAGATTATTGTGCAAATCGGCAACCAGAGGATGATTTGGGCCAAGCCTTTTTTCATACATAGTCAGAGCGCGTCGAAACAGAGGCTCTGCCTTTTGGTACCCTCCTTGTAGGCGGTAAAGGTCGGCTAAATTGCCGAGTGATTGAGCGATCAATGTATCGTGCGAGGGGAGCTTTTGCTCGCGAATCTCCAGAGCCTGTTGAAGAAGCGGTTCTGCCTTTGGGTATTCGCCTTTCGCTACATAAAGCAACCCGATGTTATTAAGCGATGTAGCGACAAGGGTCAGATCGGGATGCTGCTTGCGGATTTCCAGAACGCGCAGATACAACGGCTCTGCCTTTGCGTAGTCGCCTTTCTCTTTGTAGAGCAAAGCCAGATTATTGAGTGAAAGAGCAAGATCAGGATGCTCCGGGCCAAGCGTTTTTTCCCGCATTTCCAGAGCGCGTTGAAAACGCAGTTCTGCTTTTGTGAAGTCCCCCATTTTATAGTGAAGCGTCGCCAGATTATTGAGCGAAGTAATGACACGAGTGCGTTCGGGCGATTTTTCATGAATGTTCAAAGCTCGCTCGGCGGCTCTTTGCCTCTCAACTCGCGCTCTAAAGGTTTTTCCGCTTCGAGTTTGCGAACATCCGTCGAGACGGCTTCATTTTTTGAATCCGACTTCGTCTGCGTCGACTGGGGGTTGGCCAATACCGGCGATTGCGAAAGCAGGATGAGAATCGCCAGCATTGAGGCATATCGATACGATCGCGCTCTTCCCATCGGGGGTTTCATAATCGATCCTCCTATGCAAAGTGCGCGCTTCTGTCGAGGGTTTGAAGGAAGCCAACTGCGCTGAGGTAAAGTCACTTGCCGATCCGGAGCGCAAGATCAAACAATACGACATCCGTCGATTTGCGCCCGATGTGATAAACGGTCTGAGGCAGCGGGTCGCCTCCGTTGAGCTTCGCGCCGACTTTCGCGCCAGCGTTCTTTTCCCTTCCGGTGATGCTTGAGCCGACCTCGTCCTGCATCTCAAACCTCCACACCGGCCCGATCCACTCATTTCGCCAACCTTCGAATTTCTGTTTATCGATTCGGCGAACCAATTCGTCATCTTCAAGCGGTTGCAACTCTTCGAAAGGTTTTCTGCTGAGAATGATAGTGATCCATTCCGCTATTTTTTCCGCCTTGTCCGAATTGAGTCGCTTGATCTCGAACACCCTGACTTCGCTCGGCAGGAAAAGCAAGCGACCCGGCGAGCCTTTATTGCTGAGGCCCGCAGCCGATTTGGCCGGAAAGATAAAATAAGGATCGCTGTAGCTTCCGTCTTTGTACTGCTCGCGGCTGATGATGTAGACGTAAGATTCAAAGGGCGGCTCGATAGTCAGTCTCAACAAATCGCCTTCCGAGAATACGGTTTCAGATTTGGCGCGAACGGGGATCACATTCACGAGCTTTTTCTCGGATTTACCATCCGTCTCAACGAGTATTCGCTTCACTTCCTGCCATTCGCTCGGATCAGTTCTTTTCACACGGCGCAGCCGCCAGAATGTAACCCCCACATCAACGCCTTCAGCAACAGGCGTGTCATTGTCTCCGACCGGGGCATATATTATTCGGGGCCTCTTTTTTCTCGATTTGAGCCGCTTCTGACTTATGCTGTCTTGCACTCGTCGTTCAGAGTATTCGCGAGGTCTTAATGATCGAGTATCGTCTGTCTGATCTTGAGCGAAACCTGAAAGGCTCCAAAGGATGATAACCGCAATCGCTGTTTTCAACCCGGCGGGCATATGGAAAATCATGGCTTTACCCTCCGACTATGGTACGTAAAGACGAATCAGCGGTTGACGGTGAGATTATATACCTCGTTGTGAGAGCGTGCAACAAAACGGGCCGCCCTTCAGTTATCGAAAGAACTCGCTAGAAGCGATTGTATTATTACCTCGCGACATACAAGAAAGAGATGGAGAAAAGTAGAATACGCATTCAGCAGATCAGACGGATATATACGGATCCAATCCGTATTTGCCAGCGTTCTATTTCAGAAATCAAATGGCCTGCCGGGAAAAAATCCATTTCTTTGCCTCGCATCGATCATAATTTTTTATTAACATCGGGCGTGTGTGATCGCACTATTCAGATATGACCACCGATCAAACCAGCGAGTTTCGCAGGGCGCTTGAAAGAGCGATGAGAGATTTCAACCTCGATCCGCTCTCTTCGACGCAGATCGATCTTCTCGTCCGTCATTACGAGATGCTTTGCAAATGGAACGTGAAGATCAACCTGACGCGGATCACTGCGCCAATGGAGGCCGCGCGATTTCATTACGCCGAATCGATTTTCGGTAGCCTGCTCATAGGCGATGCGCGACGCCTGCTCGACATCGGCAGCGGCGCAGGCTTCCCTGCCCTCCCGCTCGCTGTGCTGAACCCCGCCGTTGAAGTCACGGCTCTTGAGAGCAATCAAAAAAAATCCCTCTTCCTGAGTGAAGTCAAAGACGCGCTTCGACTTGAAAACTTCAAAGTCGAAAGGAAGCGGTTCGAAAAATTTGATCATTCGCGTTATGACCTTCTCACCTGCCGCGCCATAGAGCGCGCCACGGAGTTTATCCCCACAGTTATAAAATCTCTCAGCGCGGGTCAGCGCATACTTGTTTACTGCGGCTCGGATATGCTCGACGCTCTCTCTCGACGCTTCAAAGAAAATTTTTCCATCGAGACAAAAAAAGTTCCCGCAGGCGCGTCTCGCCTGATCGCCCTCTTCTCTCACACCCCGGCAAATCAAAACAACCGATAACATTCAACGGAAAGCGGTCAAAATGAAGGCTTGTCGATAATGTTGTTTCGCGTCCCCGAAGGCAAGCCGCTTGTTTCAGTCAAGTTGCAGGAATTTTTACTGAGTGGCACGGGTGATGCTACTCAAAGGAGCGGAAGCTTGAGGCGCCGGAAGGTGCTTCATATTTATTTGAGGTCGTCACAGGCAGCGCTGGATTTTGACGCGAACCTGTATCATCTTCGTAGTTGCTCCGGGCCTCACCACCGTCGAGCAGAGGATGAGTAGGGTTCGCATTAAAAACCGAGTCAGAACCCTCTCATACCCGTTCTGGCCCTGATCTGTGACGACCTTTATTTTTTTTCACCCGATCCGATCAATCCCATCCATAAATGGTCGCAATGCTTCAGGCACGATGACAGACCCGTCCGTCTGCTGATAGTTTTCAAGTATGGCCAGCCACGTTCTTCCAATCGCAAGACCTGAGCCGTTGAGCGTGTGCGCGTATTCAGGTTTGGATTTCCCGTCGCGGCGAAAACGTATCTGCGCTCGACGCGCTTGAAACGATTCGCAGTTCGAGCAGGAAGAAATTTCCCTGTAAGTATTCTGACTCGGCAGCCACACTTCTATGTCATAAGTTTTGGCCGCAGAAAACCCCATATCGCCCGTTGATAACGCGATCCTTCGATAAGCGAGACCCAGAGCTTCGAGCGCGGATTCGGCATCTGCGGTGAGCGATTCCAATTCTTCGTAAGACGATTCGGGCCGCGTGATCTTCACGAGTTCGACCTTATCGAACTGATGCTGACGAATAAGCCCGCGAGTGTCCTTGCCATAGCTTCCTGCCTCGGAGCGAAAGCATGGTGTATAGGCTGTCATTTTTATAGGCAACTGCGCGCCGTCGATTATTTCATCGGCGTAAATGTTTGTGAGCGGCACTTCGGCAGTGGGGATCAGATAGAATCCGCGCTCATCGGTCAACTTGAAAAGGTCATGCTCGAATTTCGGAAGCTGGCCCGTGCCGAAGAGCGTCTTCGCGTTGACGATGAAAGGCGGGACGACTTCCGTGTAGCCGTGTTTTTTCGTCTGAAGATCGAGACAGAAATTTATCAGCGCGCGTTCAAGCCTCGCTCCCGCGCCGGTGAGAATGGAAAACCTCGCGCCTGAAATTTTCGTCGCGCGTTCAAGGTCGAGTATGCCCAATCCTACGCCCAAATCGACGTGATCGCGCGGTTCGAAGTCAAATTTTGGCGGCTCGCCCCACAGTTTGATTTCGAGATTTGCGTTTTCATCCGCGCCGACCGGGACAGAGTCGTGCGGGAGGTTTGGAACCGCCTTCAAGATTCTTTCAAACTCTTCTTCAATGCCTTTAAGTATTTCTTCTGTTGCATCGATTTGATCGCCTATGTGACGAACGTGTGCACGACGCAATTCTGCTTCATCTTTTTGTCCGGCTTTCATGAGCTTACCGATTTCTTGACTTTCGCTGTTGCGCTTTGCTCTTAACTCGTCACGCTCCGAAATGGTATTGCGGCGTGTTGTGTCCAAATAAGAAAAAAAATCAATAAACTTATCAACAGGGAAGTTGCGCGATTCTAGTTTTTGTTTGACGAGTTCAAAATTATTACGAACGAAATTCACATCGAGCATACACAGTCGCCTTTCATCAATGCGAAATAAAACGATAGCGTAAAGGGCGCGCCGCGAGAGTGTCAACCATACCGGCGATGCAAGATCGTTATCGGGCAAAGCGATTTGCGGCTTTGCCGCTTCGATGTGCGGAAAGCCTGCGGCTTTCCGGCAATGTCGCTCTTTTATTATTCTGAAGGCTGCGCCTTCCTCCGGCTGTGCCGGAATCGGCGGCGTAGCCGCAAGCAAAAAAGGAGAAGCCTTGCCGGAGCGTCTGAGACGCTCCGCATATCAAAGCGGCAGAGCCGCCGAGTTCGATCAAATGGCTTTCGCTATAAACACACACAGCTTGCGCCGCCTCGACATTTCATTGCACGATTCAGGAATGACTATAGAAACCAGCGAATCCGGCTTCGTGATGCGCGAGCGCACGGTAGAAACTTCGACGGGAAAAGCGCGCATCCGCTATCTGGTCTGCGAGCCGATGGAGCGGGCGGGCTTCATCAATGCTTTCAGCACGCGCGAGGGGGGAGTAAGCCCGCTGCCTGAAAACGATCTCAACCTCACTCACTTCAAAGGCGACGATAAACAAAACGTCGAGGAGAACCGCCGCCGTTTTCTTCAAGCCATTGGCGAGACCGCCTCGATGATAATCACTGCGCGGCAGACTCATTCGATTGAAAGATTCATGGTCGAAGACCGGGAACAGGCGCGCGGCCCTCAGCCCGATTGCGACGCTTTGACTTCTGACATCGCGGGAGTGCTGCTCGCCATTCAGACTGCCGATTGTCTGCCCGTGCTGATCGCCGACCCTGTGACGGGAGCGATGGCCGCCATTCACGCCGGTTGGCGCGGGACTGCCGGACGCATAACCGAGAGAACCGTGGCCGACCTGATGCTGCTTCACGGCGTCGATGCGCGAGATGCCATTGCCGCGCTCGGCCCTGCGGCGTGCGTCGAATGTTATGAAGTCGGCGAAGACGTGATCAATCGATACAGGGAATCATTCGGCTACTGGAAAAAGCTGTTTGCAAATTTCAAGGATAATGGCAAAGCTCACTTGGACGTTCGTCGAGCGAATATTCAGCAGCTAATGCTTTGCGGCTTCAGTGAAGATCGGATACACGCAGCCGATTATTGCACGATGCATCAGACGGATTTGTTTTTTTCTTATCGCCGTGAAGCGAAAGGCCAACCTTCGAAGGTTGGCCGTCTGCTTTCGGTCATAGGGAAAAAAGGAGAGTGAAAGCTATCGAGTTTCCGACAGACGCTCCTCAAGCCGTTTGCTCAACTCTTTGAAATTGATGCGCTGCTCGACGACTTGCGTCCGTGTTTCATAAACTATCTTTTCAAGTTTATCCCAGCGGTCTTCCATATCGTCGAACCGCTTTCCCGTGTCGTCGCGGAACTCCCTCATCTCTTTCATGAATTCCTGCGTCTCTTTCATGAATTCCCTCGTCTCTTGTTCGAAGGCGAGAGTGTGTTGCTGGAAAGCCAGCAGGTTTTCAGCGACTTCGTTTATCTTTTCCAGAATAGTTTCAAGCGTGGGTTTAGTGGTTGCATCTTCGTCGTTCATAAAAACCTCCAGAACAATTTACCCAACATCCCCACATGAAAACTTGTTCGATCAACCAATTGATACGCTTCTTCCATTCACGCTGTCAATGCAGCACACCTTCAACTCTCTTTCTGCGCGAAGTATCCGCGGCGATGGCGCACGGTGAGGTCTTTGCGGTTTTTGACGCGAATCTGAATCGTGCGGAACGAGCCGTCTTTCGCTTCATTTGCAGGCTCGTAAGTGAGTATGAACTGCGAGCGCAGGTCTTCATCGATCAAAGCGAACGCGCGATCGAGGTCTTCTTCATTGCGCGGGAAGAAAGCCCGCCCGCCCGTCTCGGCTGCAACCCTTTTCAACGCGCCCGAATCGATGCCGCCATGAATCGGGTCGCCGATGCCTATCGAGTAAACGATGACTTCTTTTCGCCACGTGCGCTCTATGGCGTCGCGCTGTTTGACCCGGCTGGCGTTATCCGCGCCGTCTGTGAGCAGTATGATCACACGGCGACCCGCCTCGCGCGCGAGCAGTTCGGAGGAAGCCGCATAGATCGAGTCATACATTGCCGTCGCTCCGACCGACGAGCCTCCGTTGATAGGCGGCGTCCCGCCCACTCCTCCTATGGCCGGAGCCTGCACGCTCACTCTCACGTCGTCGAGCGCGCGTCGCAGCTTTTCAATATTCGAGGTGAAGTCCTGAACCAGCACCGATTCATGTTCGAATGAGACGACTGCCGCGATATCTTTGTTCGGTCTCAGCACCCGACTCAGGAAACGCTGACCGGCGGCCACCTCGTATGGCAGCGTGTATGCCTGACTGCCCGATATGTCTATGAGCATGGCTATAGTGATCGGAAGGTCGGTCTGTCGTTCGAAGGAAAATATTCTTTGAGGCTTGTTGTCTTCAAAAACTTCTATGTCGTCTTTTGCCAGATCGTTTATGTAACGGTTCGTCTTGTCAGTGACGTTGAAGTGCGCGGTGACGAGTTGCGCGCCGAGTTTTATAGCCGGTTCCTGATCTTCTTCGTCGGGCGGTTTTTTGTTTTTGTCCTGTTGCGCGGGAGGCGCGGGCGGTTTCTGCTCTTGCGCGGTGACAGGGTTGAAAGAAATTGCTGAAAAGGCGACAACGATTGCGAGAATACACAAATTAAGGCGCTTCATTTTTTCACTTCTTCCGACGCCGCGTAATATCCGCGGCGATGAATTACCATCACATCCGTTCGGCTTGCGAGTTTGACTTCTATGCGACGGAATCGCCCGTCGCGTGCCGTGTTCGAGGGCGAGTAAGCCACCAGGTACTGGCTGCGCATTTCATTTTCGATCTGGCGAAAATCATCCATAAGATCGTCCGCCCCCTGCGGAAAGTATGCGCGGCCTCCCGTCTCTTCCGAAAGGCGGCGCAGCACATCTTCGCGCACCCCCTCGAATCGGAAACGGTCTCCGATGCCTATCGAATAGATGACCACGCCCGCGCGCAGGGCGCGATCAATGGTCTGTTCCAGATTGCGCTGGCTCGCGTTATCTACGCCGTCGGTCAGAAGAATCATCGCGCGGCGGGTGATGAGGTTTTCGTCCGTGCTGCGATAAGTATCGCGAGAGAGTACCTCATCGGCTGCGATATAAACCGCGTCGTAAAGAGCGGTCGCCTGACGGCGCGAAGAAACTGCGCCGAAGCGTCGAGCGAACTGAATGTCGTCGAGCGCGCGCTTGAGCGTATCTATTCGCGAAGTGAGTCCCTGAACCAGATCGACATCGGCTTGAAAAGTTAGTATCGAGGCGGCGTCCTTGCCCGGACGAAGGATGGAGCGAAGGAACTCGCCTGCGGCCATCTTCTCCTGCGCGAAGGTGTGTTCCTGACTGCCCGACAGATCGATCAGGATGGCGATGTTTATGGGGAGCGTCGCTTCGCGTTTGAAGGCGAATAGTTGTTGCGGCTGTCCGTCTTCGAATATAGTGACCTCTTCCTGACGGATATCGCCTATGGCGCGATTGTTTTTATCGACTGCGGTGAAGACCAGATTGACAAGCTCTGTGTTGAGTTTGAGCGTCTCGTCGCCGACGGCGATTTCATCGTCTTTAGGCTGCGGCTTATCAGTTTTTTTCTGCTGAGGCGCAGGCTTGGGCGCGGGCTTGGTTTTTTGCTGCGCGCTCGCCACCGTGAGCAGTGCCGTCACGATCAGTATTGCAGTAAGAGTCTTCATCGTTTGATCCCTGTTAGTACCTGTAGCCCGTCTTGTGATAGAGCTTTCCGTCAGCGTTGATGAGTTTGACTTTTATCTCGCGATATTTGCCTTCCTCTTTCTGATTCAGCGGCACATAAAAAATCACGTACTCCTGTCTGAGATAATCCTTGACTCGCGTGAAAGAGCGGAATAGTTCCGCCTTTTGCGAGGGCAGGAATATCTGTCCGCCGGTCGATTCGCAAAGCTGGCGCAGGGCCTTGTCATCTTCCGTTTCGACCACTCCTGCCGTCACTCCGCTGAAGTTCTTGGTGCTGATGCCGAATACGGTCACGTCATTTTGTTGAGCCATTTCGATGGCGTCTTTCAAGCTGCGGTCACTCGCTGTGTCCGACCCGTCCGAGATGATGAGCATAACGAGCCTTGATTCCGGTCTTCGCAGTGTTGCCATTTTTTCTTCGATGACGCGACAAACTGCGTCGTACATTCTCGTCACTCCGCTGGCTTTTCTTTTCCTGATCGAGTCGATGAGTTTCTGGTGATCATCGGTGAAGTCCTGATGTAGAACGACCTCGGAATCGAAAGTTGCAAACAGAACCTGATCTCTGCGCTTGAAAGAGGTGACGGTGAGGACGAAATCTTCGGCTGCTTCTTTTTCGGTCGGCAGTTTGAGTTTGACGCTGTTGCTCGTGTCCATCAGCAGGGCGATGCTCAACGGCAGTTTGCTTGGGGCCTCGAAATCTTCGATCCTTTGTCGCTTTCCGTCTTCGTAGACTTCGAAGTTGCCTTGAGAAAGGCCCGCCACGAAACTGTCTTTCTCTTTCACGGTGATGGGCAGTCGGACTTCCAGCGTTTTGATTTTCGTCGTCTGGTCATCCTTTTTGGTTTGCGCGCCGGTCTTTTTATCATCCGGCTTCTGACCGAGCGCCAGTCCGCCGGTCAACATAGCCAGAGCGAGAATGGGAATGAGCAATATGGTTGTGCGCCTCATGTTTTTCAGGAAACCTCCGACGCTGATCTGATGCACAGGAAAAATCTTGTGATGCATTAGCCAAGAAATTATAGATGCGCGCTTCTATCGGTACAAGGCATCCGCAGTGGTCGGTGGTCAGTGGTCGGTGGTCGGTCAGGGAAATGTTCGACAGCTTTGCAGATCGAGTGATGTTTGGTTTCGATCTTATGAATCGCTGTAGATGTTCTCTCTGGTCAGCGCATAATCAGACAAAGGCGCGGATTGGATCGAATGGTTATCGACCCCCTCTCTCCAGAGTTTCGCTTTTTCCTGCGGACTAGGCGAAGCAAATAAGTCAGGTTCAGACTCATCGGCTGAATTAGAGTCGGATTCCGACTGCGTGACACCAGTTAGAAAAAAGGCTCGATCATTTTTCTTTTACAGGCAGGATGATTATTAGAAACTCCTGCGGCTCTATCACTCTGAGCGGCCTGAACCTTTGTCGAAACTCTTTGCATTCCTTCGTGTGTCCTGTCATGAGATCGAGCAGGTCTTTATCGCGGCTTACTATATAGTCTGCATCTGCGGCTATCGCGAGGTTGATATAAGGTTCATCCTTCGGGTCACGCTCGAAATCAAATCTGGCCGGTATGTGGCGAATGCGCGTGGAAACTGCTATTACATCTTCCAGGAATGCTTCGATTTGCTCAGATGTAGCATGTGGGAGCAATCTGAGAACATTTGGACGTTGAAGAACTTCTTTCAATTCCGCGAGTGTTTGCTGAGAAATGAATGCCTCGACCCTGCCTCTTCGGGTTAGATCAAGACATCTGGCTGCCGCGCTGTTGGAGTTGACCAAAGCCTGAACATAAACGTTGCAGTCGAAAACAACACGAGGTTTTTCCCCGGCCATTCATCACTCCCTCTTTCCGTGCTTTTCTTCCCACATCGCTTGTCGCTCGCTCTCGATCAGCGCGTCCAATTCATCTTCAGTCATCTGGCTTTCCGCAAAATCCTTTCGCACAGGGGCAAGTATTTCGTCGAGCGTCGGGCGAAGAAGTTGAGTCTTCACCATTTCTTCAACGAACGTCTGAACATCTTTCCCCTCAGCTTTGGCTCTTTCTTCCAAAATATATTCGATATTCTCAGGGATGCGAATCGTCAATGTCGTTTTTTCCATCACTCCACCTCCCGCTCACTTTACCACAAATGCTCCAGCATTCTCCCGAAAGAATACGGTCGCAATTCTCGTTGGAGGCAAACATCTATACTCCACTCTCTGCAAAGCGTAAAAGGGTAAAAGCGCCTAGCGTAATGTCCTCACAAGGCGAAAGCCGAGGTAGCCGCCGCGGTACGTGGGCGCGTTCCCGCCGCGGTCCGCCGACCGGCAGTACTGCGCGCCGCTGCCCCAGCCGCCGCCGCGCAGCACCCGGCCCGAGCCTGTACCCGGCCCCGTAGGATCATCTCTCGTACTCTCTCTATAGTAGTTTTCTGAGAACCTGTCCATGCACCACTCCCACACATTCCCATGCATATCGTACAACCCGAATCCATTCGCTACTCCAAGACTGCCTACATCAACAGTCCCTTCTCGATACACTCCCTTTGGAGCCGACGCATATGGATAGTTCCCATCGTAGTTGACTATCTCCGCCGTGATCGTTTCTCCGAACGCGAACGCCGTCGTCGTCCCCGCTCGGCACGCATATTCCCACTCAGCTTCTGTTGGCAGCCGATACGTTGCTCCGGTCTTTTGCGACACCCGCGTGCAGAATTCCATCGCTTCCCACCATGAAACCTGTTCAACCGGTTTATCATCGCCTTTGAATCGAGACGGGTTGGGATTCAGGTTGGTGTAATCTTTCGGCAACGCAGCGACCGCTCGCCACTGCGCCTGTGTCACTTCATACCGGCTCATGTAAAACTTTTGCACAGCTACCTGATGCTGCGGCCCTTCATCAGAGCTTCGATCTTTTTCATTATCAGGTGATCCGATCGTAAACGTCCCGGCAGGTATCTCGACCATCTCTATCGTCACGCCGTTGCCGAGGTCTTCAGTGAAATACTTCGCCCGACCATTGCTCCTGCTCTTTACTGCTCCGGTTGAATTCAGATTCACAGTATCAAACTCAAACTCGCGCATCGAGGGAGCGGCAGGGGAGGTTGAGAACGTGTTGCCGGGGACGGTTATCGAACCAGGGTCATTCGATCTCGAAGCCCACGTTGCAAGTATCGTTATCGCTGCTATCAGGAAAACGCCTGCGACGACCGGCCATGTCTTTCGCGTGCTCCATCGTGAATCTTTAGCTTTCGGTGATGCTGCTTTCGCGACCTGTTCAGGCGATGCGATGCGATGAGGTGGCAGGTTATTTTTCGGCGGCGATTGAAGGGGAAGCGTCTCCGGGTCTTCATTCGGTTTTGTAGGCGCATGAATATCAATCGGCGGATCAGGCAGACGAGCAGGCTCGACAGGTTTCACATCAGGCACAATTTTTACTATGGTCGCTTCGCGCAGCAACTCCCGCATCTCGACGGCTGTTTGAGGGCGATCATCCGATTGCAAAGACATCGCTCGTGTCAGCGCATCTGCGACTCTGGCAGGGATGTGCGGATTGATGTGATCGGCTTGAATCAGAGGATCAGGCGCGCCTTTCCATACGGCATCCTTGCGTTGCAGCGCGATGGGTGGCAACTCTCCCGTCATCAGGTGGTAGAGCGTGACGGCGAGAGAATAAAGATCGCTGCGAGCGTCTGTGCCTTGAAACGTCATCTGCTCAAGCGGAGCGTAGGCAGGAGTGGCGGCGCGAAAACTCAACTGCAAAGATGCGGATGATCCTTTGGCCAGCCCGAAATCAAGAAGAATGATCCTGCCCTGCGGCGTCAGTTTCATATTGGCGGGTTTGATGTCCCGATGAATCACAGGCTCGTCCTGTGAGTGGAGATAGGCAAGCACATCGAGCAGTTGATAGGCCCAGTCGAGCGCACTTTCTACGGGGAACGGGCCTTTGTTGGCTCGCAGCAACTCTTCCAAATCTTTCCCCGTGATGTAATCCATGACCAGATACTGACCGTTGCCTTCTATGAAGTGGTCTATGACTCTGGGCAATGAGGGGTGGCGAAGACGCGAGAGCAGACGAGCCTCGCGGTGAAACTGTTCTCGCGCATCTGCTTCGCTGGCCGTAAAGAAAGTTTCTTTCAAAGCGACATCGTTATCGAGCCTTGTATCACGGGCCAGATAGACAGCGCCCATGTTGCCTTTGTTTATCTGGCTTATGATGAGATAGCGATTTTGAAACAGGGTATTCGGGGCCAGCATCGTTATACCTCAGCGCGAGGTATAACAGAACCTTTTCGATTGAGTCAAGATTCTCCTATGCGCGTAAGAAAAATTCTTCTCATCGCTTCGATGCATCATCGAGACAGGAACAGCCCGCTGCGGTCTTCGAGCGCACAGCGCCTACTGATCGCAGCGGGTCGCTTCTGTTCGGCTGAAAAACTTTTCAGCGCGGGATGAAGACCTGGACATAGCCTTATGCACTCAAACGCAATCCGTAGACGGCGTTTCACAGGCAAAGCTCTGCGCTCACAAGGCGAAAGCCGAGGTTGTCGTTGCGGTTCGTGGGCGCGTTCCTGTTGCGGTTCGCCGACCGGCAGTTCTGCGCGTTGTTGTTCCAGCTGCCGCCGCGTATCATCCGGTTCGAGCCTGTTAAGATCATCATCCCAATCGCAATGATAGCTCGAAAAACTTCCTGCGCGCAGCCAGTGTGTCGGCGTGCAAAAGGTGCGCGACCCTGCTCGATACCCGCATCGCCAATTCCGATTCGCTCATCTCGCTTTGGAGGTAAGCCGATTCAAGATTGCGGACTTTGCGCTTGAATCGGGTCCACTTTTTTCGGTCGACTCGTATCAGGTTCGGAAATACGCGAAAGCCCAGGAATTCAAAGCCGACTCGGACAGGCGCAAGCCTCAGCGTCTCTTCTTTCAATTCAAGCGACAGCCGCTCTTTCAAAAAAATACGGATGGTGGAAATCGCTTTCTTCAACTCGCCTTTGTCCCAGCCGAAAATCAAAAAGTCATCCATATATCGCAGGTAGCCTTTCACGCGCAGTCGTTCTTTGATGTAGTGGTCCAACTCGGTCAGGTAAAAATTAGCGAAATGCTGGCTTGTCAGATTCCCTATCGGCATTCCCCTTCCCGCCTGGGATTCAGGCACAGGCTGATCGATTATGCTGTCGAGCAGTTGGAGCAGTCGCGCGTCTTTGATTTTTCGCCTCAGCAATCGCTTCAAAATCACCCGGTCGATGCTTGCGAAGTATTTGCGGATGTCGCATTTCGCGAAGCAGGTTGCGCGGCGGGCGAATTGCTGCGCCCGCTCGATAGCTGCGTGCGTTCCCTTGCCTCGGCGACAGGCATAGGTGTCGAAAATCAACGTCCGCTCGAAGATCGGCTCCATCACGTTGCAGATCGCATGATGAGTGATGCGGTCGCGGATGTGGGCGGCGCAGATCAAGCGGCGCTTAGGCTCGAATATCTCGAAGGAATGAAGCGGTCGCGGATTATACACGCCTGCGATGAGTTCTTGCTGCAAGCGGAAGATTTCTGTTTCGAGATGAAAGTAGAATCGCGCCACCTCGGTTGTATTCCTATGACCGCGAAAGGCTTTCTTTGCAGCAAGCGTGAGGTTGTTGAAATCCACGACTCGCTCGAAGAGGTTTCCGCATCGTTTCATCGTTGCTTCATTCGGTTCAGCCCCGAAGGGGCGCGATTCAATAGCCCGGTGCATCGCGCCGGGGAAACAGGGGCGCAATTCAATGACACGCGCTGAAGATGCGTAGGCGCGCCTTGATGCGTCCTGATCTTCAGCCCC
>Ga0187893_10001897_pt1 | contig 47731 bp, 43 predicted proteins | sample MA1701074metaG_FD_139574 | JGI IMG/M metagenome (GOLD analysis project Ga0187893, IMG submission 139574) | White microbial mat communities from a basaltic lava cave in the Kipuka Kanohina Cave System on the Island of Hawaii, USA - MA170107-4 metaG ... | reverse complement strand
TGGCTTTGAAAGCCCCACTGTATTGTTTGCGTTTTCGTTTCATCGATCTGCTCTCTCTCACATCGAGCAGACCTCGAAAAGACAAGCTTAACTACTGGTCCGAAATTTGGGGTCCACCGCTGGACGCGGGCGAATGGGACATTTATCCCGAGGAAAACGCTATCCTTATCGGCACCCAGGACATGCTCCTCTCACGCGCTCTCAATCGCGGCTACGGAATGAGCCGCTACCGTTGGCCGATGCACTTCGGTTTGCTCAACAACGACTGCCTGTGGGTGATGGACGAGACTCAGTTGATGGGGCCAGGGCTTTGGACTTCGGGGCAGTTGGATTGGATGCGGAATCACCGGTTCAGCATTTTGAAGCCGTGCGTGACTTGGTGGATGAGCGCCACGAACAGCTCGGTGTTTCTCGACACGCCAGACCGTCGAAAGGAAGCCGTTCCTCTGCCTCCGGTGATTGAAGTCGGCGAGGACAAGAACGCGCTTTCGAGGCTCAATCCGACACGGCCACTGAGTTTCTGGAAGGATGCTGCTCCAAAACCGAAGACCAAAAAGAAGGGCGGTCCCGCAGTGAGTTTCAGCGACACTATTGCATCAGCGATACGTAGCGAACACGCGTCGGGCACGCTCTCGCTTGTCGTGTGCAATTCTGTCCGCTCAACGCAAGAACTCTATCGGGCTTTGGGCAGCGACGATGCCATCCTCCTGACTTCGCGTTTCCGTCCTGGCGACCGCGACGCGCACACGCAACGGCTGCTGGACTTCGAGGAGCGGCGGAAAGCAGCAGCGAAGAAATCGAGCGACGACACGCTGCCCGACTCGCCGGGGCTCATCTGCGTTGCGACTCAGGTGGTCGAGGCTGGCGTGGACATCTCAGCCCGTCGGCTGTGGATGGAGGCAGCGCCGTGGCCCTCGGCGCTCCAGCGGCTTGGGCGGTTGAATCGCGATGGTTGCGCCGATGGAAAAGCCAAGGCGTTCGTTTTTGTCTGGCCAGAGGAAGGCAAGAAAGGGAAAGGGCAATCATCCGGTCCTTACGAGGTCAAGGACGTGAAAGACTCAATCGTGCTGCTCACGAAACTCGCCGCGATGATCGAAGGCAGGCTTCAACGGGGCCGCGCCCGCGCGGGCGCGGCCCCGTTGAAGCTCCGGCGGCGCGATCAGCTCCGCCATCGACACCACTCACTTCCGCGCCTTCTCAGACCTTGCCTTTTTCGGATGGCTCTCCGACGGGCTTGACCTCTGTGACTGTCAATTCTCGGACAATCGGCTGACCTTCGCCGACCAAGGACGCTTGACTCTTTGGCAGCCTGGCAAGCAGGGATAATTCTTCCCGTTGCATCGCGGTTTCGATTCGCCGGAGTGCCTGGCCGCGAACCAATACCTCGTGCGTGGCGAAGATCAGTCGCAGACGTTGCTCTTTCTTTTCCGTCTCCAATTCTGAATACGCGAACTGGTCGAAGGGCAGCAACAGGCTGCGTTCAGAGGTTAATTCGATTCTGACGCCGCGAGCGTTCGGGTCGCTCGCCCAGCTTTCGGGTGGTTTGGTGTTCATGTTTGATTGTGTGTTGAGAACGGCTGCGACGCGCTTGCTTCAAGCGACAGAAGCGATCAGCGGCGGTACGGCCAAAGCGAAGGAGATAACCGTGCAGCCTGTCCCATAGTCGCAGGGTTGGGTGTGAACCGGATCGTGCGGCAAGTTCGAGCGCCAACGGACGTTGGCCGGAGCGGGCGACGTTTTCGCGAAGCTGTTCCTTGTCCGGCGTGAAGATGCGGATGCCACGACGACCACGGGAGATGCTGACATACCATTGCTGCGCGTTCGTCGCGGCCTTGATGGTGGAATCGGAAAACAGGACGTAATCCACGGTCTTGCCCTGCGAACCGTAAGACGTGACCGCATAGCCGGGCAGGAATTCGCGGTAGCTGGTATCCAGAACGCGGCCATCCGTCAGTTCGACTCCGCCATCGGCGAGAACGGACTTCACCGTGGCCAGTTCGCCATTGGTCACACGCGCGCCGGATGACAGCTTCCGGTTCGCCTTGAGATGGAGACGGTCGCCTTCCGCGAGTTGAACGTCGCGCGCGAGGGAGACGGTGATGCGGTCGAGCAGCCGGTTTTGAACAGTGATGAATTTCCCACCGACCTCGACGAGCACGCCCGCTTTCACAATACCTGCCAGCTTGCCCTTTGTCCCCGGTTCCGCGTCACGCACCTTCTGGTTGAAAACAATGACGGCTTCGGTGGGATAAAATCGTCCATCGCGCTTCTGAGCATTCGTCAGATCAAGTTTGTCGAGAGCTTGCACCACGGAGTCATGCACGCCGATTAGCCCCTTTGCCTTGAGTGCATCCCGGATGCGTGCATTGACTCGATGCACCTCCGTCCAGGTCTGCGAGACCACCACCGTCGAGGCGTTCTGTTCCACGATACGGAGATATTCGTCGGCCAGCCGATCCGCCTGTTCATCCAGACGACACGACACCACCGCGCCCATCTCATCGAGGCGCTTGAACGAGTCGGCCAAGTTACCAGCCGCCGCCGCTTCAACGGCCTTGCGATACGATTTGATGCGACGCCGTTCGTCTTCGTCCTTGCCCAGCGCCGGGTCTTGGCGACGAATCTGATGAAGCTCAACGGGGCGGACGCCGGCGTGACGTTCGATGGCGAGCAGAGCATCCGAAGCCTCGACCGGGCCGTGTTGCCGGGTGTCGCCGGAAAGAACGAGCCGGGCGTTGCTCTCACGGACACGCCGGATGAGTTCGACCATCTGTCGTCCTCCAATCTGGCCGGCCTCATCCACGACCACGAGCGCGCCTTGAGGCAGCTCTCGCTTCTGAAGAAAGCTGGTGACGGTTTTCGGTGCCGGGAATCCGGCCTTCTCCATGTCCACGACCTGCTGGCGTTGCGGCGCAAGCACGACCACGGCCCGTCCCGATTGACCAACTTGCTTCACCATTTCATGAAGGACGAAGCTTTTGCCGGTGCCAGCGCCACCGCGAAAGAGCGATACTGTATTGATCGATCCGAGAAGCCCGTCCAGCGCCAGGCGCTGTTCCTCGTCGAGCTTCGGGTTCATCGCCGCTGGCTCGCGAACTAGCGAGTAACATGCGCCGATACCTTCCTTAGCGGCTTGAACGATTTCCCACTCGCGCATCAGAACGTCACGCAACGTCACCTCATTCGGGCGAGACTCATCCCGAATGTAGCCGCGCTCGCGAGCGTGCTTTTTCAACTCAGCTAACGGGAAATCTTCTCCACGCGCCCGCCCCAGCGCCTCCTGCCAGACCTGACATTCGAGCACGACCGAGTTGCGGTCGAACAGATGTTCCTCCGCCCACTGGACCGCTTCAACGACCGAGACGCGAGGCGGTTGCGCCGTGTTCGGTTCACAAGCCAGGCTCCGCAACGCAGCGCGCTCGGTCTCGGTAGTCTGGACGTTCCACAGTCGTGTGAGTTGTTCGCGCGTGATGTCCTTCTGTTTCTTGGGCCGCTTTACGGTGGCGAGTCGTCGTCGTATCTCGTGGATATTTCCCCCTGCCAGTTCGGGATGCTCCGCCAGGAGTTTTGCCAGCGCCGCGTCCACCTCGGCATCGCGCTTGGAGAAGTGTTGGCAGAGTTCTTCAGACACGCCTTCAATCTCGAAATCACCCCGCACCCGGTTGCGTATCCGGTAGCCAAATCCCCGGAGTTCCCGCGCGAGTTCGTGATAATAGGCGTTCTCGGCAAACTTTCGGGCGCGCAGGAGTTCATGGTTTTGCAGCGCCTTCCAGCGTTCCTCCACCGGGTCGAATGTTGCGTTGAACACAATGCAGTGGGTATGCAGGTGCGGATCGAGGGCACGAGAGGTGTCATGTGTAAACAGGGCTGCCGCGACGTTGCCCGTGAGACGGTCTGCCTGTTGTCTGCCTGTGCGAATCCTCGTGGCCGCGAACGCCTCGAACTCCCGAAGCATCGCGCGCACGGCCCGTTCGTGTGCTCCGAAGACTCGCTGGTCCTCGCCGATGAACGCCACAACTGAAACGGATTTGGGCGGTGACACAGTGAAATCAAAGAACACCCGCCGGTTGGCGACGGACTGTCCATCCTCCGTCCGCGTGGTTTTCAACCGCAGGGTCAGCGTCTCGCCTGTGCCGGGATTCTTGTTCTCACACAGAGGGAGGAAATCATTGGCGCGGACTTTCCCGGACAGTCCCAGCCGTTGCGCGCCCAGCCCAAACCATTCGCCGGCCACGCGCTGCCCTTCGTCATAATAATCGCCGACGCACAGGTGCTCCTCGAAGTAACCCTTCGCATTCTTGAGGTCGTACTGCGTCTTTACTGTAACCACGCCCCGGACGTTACCCGGACTGATAGTGCATTTTGTGTAGCTGATACATCTTCGCTTAGACCCGGTGTGCTGAACTGCGGGCATGAGTACGAACGCCGCTCCGACATCGAAGCCCGGCTACCAGCTTTGGGGCATCTACCACACCAACCAGGAATATGCCCGTGTCGAGGGCAACCCGCTTCGCACCGTCATCGAGGCACCCACCAAACTCGCAGCCGAGGAAGCCGCCGCACGACTTGAGTTCGGTGATGCCTTGGCAACCCCCGTCACTGCTGAACAAGCGAGGCAGGCACAGTGGCCTCCCGAGCACCGCAAGCATCGCTACCAACGCGCGCACAAATTCTCGCGCGGCATCCACATCTGATCATGCAAACGCCAAGCGCCGCCCAAATCCGCATCGCCATTGAAGTGCTCAAGAAGCTCGGTGAACGCCTCAATGAGCACCGCGCACATTCCATCACTCAACTCCCGGACACGAAATGCGGCGACCAATACGCGGCTCGCATTGAAGCGCGATCCATTGAGCAAGCAACCCGTATTCAGACCGTCACCGCGCAATTGGAACAATGGCGCGACGAGGTGCAGCAACATAGGAGGCAATGTGTTTCTCATCGTGTTTAAGACAAGGGAAGCGTTACCCCTAACATTCGTTAGGTTTTGGCGTCCGCGAACCGGTCGCGATAAAAGCGCGGAACATCCGCGCAATGTCATCGTTCCAAGTCCGGAACTTCGGCCTGTCCGTGACCGTGGCTCATCCGAGCACGCGGTCTGGACGAAGACGGTCCATGTCTGTGAACAGTCCGCGACTGCGTTCTGTCCAGGCGCATCATCGCGACTCGGAACAGTCCGAGCCTGCGGCCGATCATCCGCCGCAACCGTCCACGAACAGGCATCGGCTACAAGAGCGATCAGTCCACAATTAGTCCGCAGCCGCGGCATTTCCTCGCCACAGGATTTGCCGCAGACGCTAACCGTCCGCGACCTTCAGCGGGTCAGGGAACATCCACGTCATTACGTCACTCTATCCGAGTTTAATTCGTTCCGTTTTCATGTTCGCGTCTCCATCCATCCGAGCCATGTCCGAGTTTGATCCAGCCACTGTCCGCAAAGCCGTCGCGGAATTCGTTCCGCGGCGTCCGCAGAAATTCCAAGACCTGGCCCCGGCCAAGGAGGTCATCGTCGAACTGCGCCAAAAGCGGGCCTCCTACCGCTCCATCGCCGAACTGCTCACCCAGCATTGTCTGCCCGTCAGCAAGACGGCCATCGCCGCCTACTGTCATGAGGTCTTGGGCGAGCGCGTCCGTCCCAAACGACGATCCATGCCTCGTAAAGCTGGCTCACCCACGTCCTCTCCGGACAATTCAACAGGGACTCCTGCAATGCCGCGCACAGCCGAGAACGGCAGCGAACAAACAATAGATCACACCGAAGCAAATGCTTCCCGCTCGCGCGGCCCGCGCATCGCCCAGGTCCGAATGCTCAACCAGCCTGAAAAATGAAACGCCTCGATCTCATTCTAAATGGCAAAGGCGGCGTCGGCAAAAGCTTCTTTGCCGTCAATTTCGTCCAGTTTCTCAAAGACCAGGGCATCGCTCATCTGGCCATCGACACCGACAACGAGAACTCGACGTTGAAACGCTTTCAACCGGGTGCCGGCTTTCTTGACCTAGACAACCGCCGCGAATTGGACGGAATTTTCCGCGCGCTGGAACAGACCGATCTCGTGGTCGTTGATTGCCGGGCGGCATCGACTGATCTGTTCCTCGACTACTTCACCGAGATCGACCTTCCGGCTGTCCTGACCGCCCTCGACGCGGCACTCACCGTGGTCATGCCCGTGAATCACGAATTAGACAGTGTGGATCAAGTGCAACGAGTCGCGGACCATCTCGGTCGTGCTTGCGCTTATGTCATCGTGCGCAATGCCGCCCACAGCGACAGCTTCGCCTTGTTCGATTCCTCGGAAGTTCAATCACGGCTGAAAGCCCAACTCGGCGGGTTGCAGATCACCATGCCGCAGATGCAGGACTGGCTTGTCGAAGCTCTGAACCGTGAGAATGTCACTGCCACTGTCGCTGCGAAGCATCCCGGCTTCAACCTGCTCGACCGCCAGCGTCTCCAGACTTGGCAACGGCGATTTTATGCCGAGATCGAATCCGCGAAAACCCTCTTGTACCGCGCCTCAAATGAGCGATGACGAGCCAGAAGAGGAACCACCGAGTTGCGATGAAGCCTTCGCGGCGGCGGTAGCCGAGTGGCGGACTTGCCATCGACTGCGGGAAGATGATGCCGTGTTGTTGCTGATCGGCCTGTTCCGCATCCACCAACAGCATTGGGATGAATTGCGTCGCCGGGAGTTGCCACCGCTTGAGCCGTTGCGCGACGATCTTCGCAGGCTCGGTGAATCCAACTGGACCTGCCAGCAGCAAGTCGCCGCGCTGGCGGAACAGCTCTCGAATCTCCCGCCGATTCCGCGCTATCCTACTGTCACGCGTACGGCGGCATGGCTGGCGGCGCTCGCTGGCAGTCTTGCCGGCTACTTGTTTGGGAGGACATGGCCTTGAATCTTCTCCCGCCTGGCTGGTTCGCCCCTGTGGCAGATTGCCTGCGAGCGTTCGGTCATCGGCGCTTCATTTTGACGCTGGGGGCTCTTGTATTGTTTAGCTTGGCGGCATGGCTCACCTTCCGACCCCGTCGGAGACGTGGCGTCGTTGCCCGCCTTGGTGGACTGACGTGGCGGCGCGGTCAATTCTGCCGAGGATGGCTAATTACCGGCGACACTGGCTCCGGCAAGACCAGTTCTGGGATCAATCAACTTACTCACCAAGTTTTTCAAAACGAGCCGCGCTGGGGCGGCCTGTGCATTGACGAGAAAGGTGTGTATTGGGAAACCCTCTCGGCGATGGCGCGTCATTACGGTCGGCAGCACGACTTGATTCATCTCCAAATCCGCTCCGACGATGTTGATCCAAACTGGACACCGCCGCATCGATTCAACCTGACAGGCGACCGTAGTATCCCGTTCACGACCTATGCGAAATATGTCGTGGACACCGCGACGAGTCTTGGTCAGGGCGGTGACAAAGGCTTTTTCAAAAGCCAGGCGCAGACGCATATCGCCGCTGCTCTGGAGATGCTGTTTGAATTGCGCCAACCAGTAACGTTGCGCGGTGCATTCGAGTTGCTGTCGGATTTCGATCTGCTCGAAGAGCAAATTGAGAATTTGGGCGATCTACTGCAAACTCCGCGTCGCGCCGCCATCTACGCTCATTTTCTCAATCGGTTCCTCAGCCAGCCCGAGGAGCAAATGGGCGGCGTACGCGAAACCATTGGCAATTACCTGCAATACTTTCTCACGCCAGAAATCGCCGAAGTGTTTTGCACCGACCCCGGCACCTTCAATTTTGGTTCGATTGATCATGGCAAGATAATCCTCACCACCATGCCGCAGAAGTTTCAGACCGAGCGTCGTTACGTAAATACATTCCTGAAGCTCCTGTTTTACAATCATGCGCTGGGGCGATTTGATAAACCGAAGTCGGAGCGGGCCAAAGACAACTTGCTCATTCTCTGGGCCGACGAAGCACAGCGTTTCATGACCGCCAGCGAGGACGGCACGAGTGACTACAATTGCGTGGATGTGATTCGCGAAGCCGGCGCGACCGTCGTCGCAGCCGCACAATCTACAACCTCGCTGATTCCACCCCTTGGAAACGACAAATCCAAAGTACTCACGCTAAACCTGCGCAACCGCCTCATTTTCCGCTCTGCTGACGAGGCCGACGCCAATCAAAGCGCCGATTTTCTCGGCAAGAAGCGCGTGGTGAAACGCTCGTGGGGCTACAGCGCCGGCAAGCGCAACGTGAACTACAACGAAACCGAGGAGCATAAGATCAAGCCGCATCAACTCCGAAACCTGCGTGACCATGAGTGCGTAGTCGTCCATTGCGAACGCGGTTTTCGCCGCGTGACCCTCCCGCCACTGGAGCCTGACGGCCGCGTGGCAAACTGGTTTTCTAAGTGGAGGCAGCTTGGGTGGCTTAAGACCTGAAAGAAAAAATCTTGAGTCAGAATCACGATACATCTCAAGGCATCGAACGGATTTTCCTTCTTATCGCGATCAGCACGCTCGGTCTGCTACGTTGACGGGCAGTCTTGGCCACAGATGGGTTCCAAACTGCTCGCTCATTCGTGCCGACATTGCCAGCATGACCCCCGAGAACGGGCTAGGAGTCCTTTGGAGTGAGTCTTTCCAAAGTGCATCCCAATGCCTTTCTGATTCGAACCACAGTGCTAAAGAGCACGTCAATTTCTCCTGCCTCAATGCGCTGAACATTCCGAATGTTCAAGTCGGCGAATTCGGCAAGCTGTTGCTGAGTCATGCCGCTTGCCATTCGCTCGCGCCGAATGCAGTCGCCCAACTGTTTGAGCCAAGGCGACAAGGATTTAGTTTTTGCCACCTCTTATTTGTCAGAAAAACAGAGGTTGACAGACACGGCGTATGCGCCGTATTCCTCGCTTCAACCACAAAAAAGAAACAAAGAGGCGAGACGCCGAACTGAAAGAATTGAGGCAATGGAGATGAAGGTGGGAACCAAAGCTATCAACGAACTGAAGTGCCCATCAGGAATCTTGCAACGGCAACGGCTCTATTGGGGAACCACTGCGTTTCGAGACCGCTTCGTCACACCGTACGACCTATTCTGGTTCGATGAAGGCGGAAAGACGGGAAAAAAAGTCTTCCAATGTGCCCGAGATTTTCTCTCTGGCTGGCCAAAGCTCGTTCGGAGCAACTCGCAACGCTCTGGCCAGGCAGAGCAATTCAAAATCGGAAACCCAGCGGAGTTGCGTTTCGATTTTGGCGAGCGTCTCACGACTGAGATCCCAGCCCCATCGCCGGCACCGTGCCGCCAACATGGGCTGCGTCAATCCTTGCTGGCTCCGCAATCTGCGGATTTGCGGCCCGACGATGTTCCTCGGATTGCCCATGTTCCGAAATCGGAACTGAAGCGTAGGAAACCTTGCACAGGGCAAGGTTCGGAATTCCGAACGGTTTTCGCTTGCATCATTTGGAATCGATTGCCACAAGGAAGCCGCTGGAAGGGAAAGTTGTTTGCCGAAGCCTTCCTGCAATGCCGTGGAATGAAATCGACCGCCAAAAAGGTTCTCTCACCGATCTGCGCTTTGCCTTTACAGCGGCCACTTCTCGGGCGGCATTCAGTGGATTCTCGGTCGGAGCGTTTTGAAGATTCTCTGAAAGATTTCCCCGCTGTTCCCGTATTAAGCCAAGGACAGAAGTCGAAACGAACCCATGCTAAAACCATGCACTTACATAATCCCAATTCAACCAGATCAGATTACCCATGCAAAACGCGTCGCCTCTTGCAGCGACAGCCGGCTCGTTGGACACCATTGGCGAGTTTGTGGCTCTGCCTGACAGTTATTTTCACAGGCGTCGCCTTTGTAATGGAAAGGGCGATCGCACAGGTTCCACAGCCAGGATTGGCCGTCGGCTTGAACAGCACCAACCAGTTGCTGATCGTCATCACGAACGGTGTAAGCACCGTGAACTACGAAATCTATCGGACATCCATTCTCGGTGACGACGCGAATTATCCGTTTACGCTGCATTTGATCGGTAATCAGGGCCAAACCAGCTTTGTGGCCAATTTCGGCGTGGATACGCTGGCCTTCTTCAGAGCAGGTGTAGGATCGGATTGGGACTCGGACGGTGTTCCTAACGCACTCGACGCACAACCGAACAACAGCTCCGTCGGGGCGCTGACTATCACGATTGACAGCCCGACTAATGGCGCTGTGATTTACTAGCGCGCAAAGAGAAGAAGCCACACTCAAAACCAAGGAAACAGGTATTCTATGCACCACCAAGGAGTTGTCAGGTCAACAAGGCGTCGGATTCTTCAAATTCTCACTTGCCTCTTTGGCGGGTGGTCGCTGGCTATGCCCGCTGCAGAGCTTGACCAAGCCCGTCGGGTGGAAATCGACCAGAGTTATGGACAAATCCCCATTCATCTGGAGTTGAACCAAGGGCAGGCTGACGCATCGGCTAAATTTCTGGCACGCGGCAATGGCTACACATTGTATTTGACCAAACAGGAGGCGGTGTTCGCCATGCGCGCGCAACTCGGAGACAGGGCGCAGCACGGACTGCGGCAGATCGGAGTCAGCAACCGGCTTTCGGTGCTTCGGATGAAGCTTTTGAGTGCCAATAAATCGCCTGAGATGGTGAGCGAGCAAGAGCTTCCGACCAGGGTGAATTATTTTTCCGGTAGCGACCCCGCCAAGTGGCGCACAAACGTCGCGACCTTCGGCCGGGTGCGTTATCGCGAGGTGTATCCGGGTGTGGATTGGGTGGTGTATGGGAATCAGCGGCAGTTGGAGCATGATTTCGTCGTCGCTCCGGGTTCGAACCCACGCAGGATCAGGTTTCGAATCGAAGGCGCGCTACGCTATGAGATTGATTCCCAAGGCGACCTCCTGTTGCACACCCCGGATGGGTCTTTGAAACAGAAAAAGCCCATTGCCTTTCAGATCATCAACGGCGTTCGGAAGGAAGTCCAAGCGAGCTATCGAATTACCGGGCGGGAAATTCGATTCCAGATTGGCCGTTACAACAAGGGCATCGAACTGGTGATTGATCCAGTGCTGGTGTATTCGACGTTTCTCGGGAACAATCAGTATCAAGACATCACCGGTCTTGCGGTCGATAAAACTGGAAAGGCTTACATTTGCGGTTTGACCGAAAAAGCTCTAACGAACATCACTGCAGGTGCATTCCAGACCAATTTCCTGGGCAGCGATCATGTCGGGGGAGTTGCCGGAGACGCTTTTGTAGGGAAGCTGAACTCGACCGGCACGTCATTTGAGTATCTCACCTACCTTGCCGGGAGCGAAGCCGACGTTGGGAGAGGAATCGCCGTCGATAGCGCGGGAAATGCGTATATTACGGGTACTACATGGTCGGGTGATTTTCCACTGCAAGGGGCCATACAATCTCAACCGGGTGATCCGAATAATGGCTCGGGTTACCCGGAGCTTTGGGACGCTTTCGTAACGAAAATCAACACCAACGGCAGTGCCCTGCTATATTCGACCCGACTGGGTGGGCGCGGAGGAGACGATGGTTATGACATTACCGTTGATGAAGAGGGAAACGCCTATATTGTCGGACAGACTTATGCCACAAACTTTCCCCTGGCCAACGCACTACAGCCATCGAGAAAGGGCACCAATGAAGCGTTCGTTACGAAGATAAACGCGGCTGGAACCGCACTGGTCTTTTCGACTTATTTGGGCGGCACGGGTAAGGACTTTGGTTACGGAGTGGCTCTCGACTTGTCAAACGCAGTCTATGTCTGTGGCTGGACCGCCTCGACAAATTTTCCCTCCACCAATGCGTTTCAAGCGCAGTATGGCGGTGGCGATTTCGATGCCTTTGTCGCAAAGATTTCTCCCGCTGGGACCAATCTCGTTTTTTCCACCTACCTTGGCGGAAAGCAAACCGACTCTGCTGCGAGATTGGCAGTGGATGCCGGAGGCAACGCCTACGTGATAGGCACGACTCAATCGACAAATTTTCCCACGACCAACGCTTTGCAAACTTTGCTCGGAGGCGTTGCCTCATCCACCGCCTCTGACGGATTTGTCTCCAAGCTAAATACAAACGGCTCCGCTCTTTTGTTCTCCACTTATCTTGGCGGCACCAACACCGATTCGGCCGTCGATATCGCAGTCGATAACTCTGGAGCGGTTTTCTTCACGGGAACAGCCGGTTCAGTGGACTTCGCGCCGTATGCCAATTTTGGGAGCATTAACCACGGTGCCCTGGACGCTTATGTCGCCAAGCTTAACAGTGATGGTTCCATCTTGGTAAACTTCACCTACATCGGTGGCACCGATTATGATTATGGCACGAGGCTGGCGCTTGATCCGCAGGAGCATGTGATCGTCTCAGGATTCACCCAGTCTTCTGATTTCCCCGTGTCCGGCAGCAATGTGGTTCAATCGACTTTCGGCGGCGACTACGATGGATTCATCACGAAGCTCTATTTTGCGCGCGACGAACTGGGCACCGAAGTTTCGTTGTCGCGGCAGACTCCCGGATCGTCCTTGGCCCAACCTTTTGGTCCGCTGGTTTCTTCCAATGGCTGGACGAACATCTCGCTGACAGCCGTCGTCAGCAGCAACGGCCCGGCTCCACAGGCCAACACCCGATTTCAGCGAGGCACCAGCGGCGATCTGACCTATACCTCTTTCGTCCTCCCATTGGATTTCGAGCAGGGCGTGAAGCTGGACGACATGGGCGACAACACTAACAAGTTCAACGGTGAACGTCCTTGGTTCACGCGTTTGGCCAAGGACACGCGCGCTCATTTGAGCCTGGTCAGTTCTGTCACGAACGCCACCGGCTGGCGCACGAACGCGTTCAACTACTTGACCAACTTTCAGAACCCTATCGTGGCGTTCGGCTCAGGTGCGCGGGTTTCCCCGCTCTACGTCAACCAGAACTACCGGTTTGGCGTTTACGCCGGGGCGCAATACGAAAGCACGAACAGCGACGGGACCGTGTTCCAATCACCGTTGCGAGTTCTGGTTTATCGCAAGAGCGACTTTGTTCCGGGGCAGACCAACATCGTGGCTCCCATTGCCACCAATCTGATCACCGTTCCCCGTCGAACGATTACCGCTGACCAAGGTGCTTGGAATCGGTTCGCCTCCAATGGCTGGACTGTCTCCATTGAAACGAACGGCCTCCGAACGACAGTCCAACTCGTTGAAGAAAGAACCAGCGCATGGGGCGTGACGCCCCAGTTCTCGAACACCCGCAACGGTCCCTATCTGCTCACGCACAAGGCCACATCGCCCGACAACTGTTACGTCATCGAAAGCATCGGAGTGGTCCCGGTCGGGACGAATGTTTATCCCATGGTGACGAATGCCACGGGAGGGCTTGATTGGTGCAAACTCTACGCGCTGGAATTCGACTCCCGGCTGCCGTGGCGCTCGGTCTTCATAGACCAGCCGCACTTTGATGGAAAGCCATTGCCTCCGGCCCAGCAAGGCAAGACCGTTCAGGAATTCACGAACGTGTCGGCTCGTTTCACAACTACCATTCCGCTCACGAACGCGAGTTTCACGAGCCTGGATGCCAGTCCCGAACTGCGCCGGCATCCCATCCTCGACAAGTTCGTTTCCGACATGGCTGGCGATCCACTGGCACTCGCTAATTTTGTCCTGAACGAAATCGAACTGACCGACGCCCTGAGTTACAACGAGACGACCGGCCAGGCTTCCGCTCCGGCAGTCAACCATGGCGGCGTGAATCGCGGCGCACTCGGCACCTTTTCGGAAGGGCAAGGTTCGCCCACGGAACAATGCGCGTTGCTTATCTACCTTTTACGCCAGGCGGGCTATCCGGCCGCTTACGTCTTCCCGACGAACAGAAACCTTCAACTGCTCGACACACGATTGAGCCGGCTGTTGCGGATGCAAGTCAAGGCGGCGGTGAATGATCGCGGCGAACTCTACACCAGCAATGCCCTCATCACCGTCAATTATCCGTGGGTCGTCACCAGCATCAGCAACACCTGTATTCACATCGTGCCGTGGCTCAAAGACACGGAAGTCGTTGAGGGCTATAACCTCTACGATTTTCTCGGCACGAATTACGACAACGGGGACAAATGGTTCCGGCGATACATCGTCGGCGACACCAACATCATGTCCCTGAGCACCGAATCGGATGCGCCGAGCGTGCTGTTCTTAAGGTTCCTCAAGGACTCGCTCGTGGACAATTATCCGGGCCTCTCCGTTGATGACCTCGGCACCCGTTGCTTCAACCGCCGAAACAATTATGCCCGCTGGCAGGACTTCCCCGTTCCGAATGGCATCTCCAACGAGACGCAAGTCGTGTGCGTGGACAGCCTGACCAGCAGCACGATTACGAATGTGTCGCCCGCGATGACGAACGTCTTCAACACCGTGAGCATTGAGGTATACAGCCTGGCAAACACAAACAACCGCCTCGTCACCGGCCCGATGCGCATGGCCGATCTGCACAACCGCCGGATGCTCATCGCCACCAACAGCAGCACCAACCTCATGCTCTGGCTGGCCCCGTTCCGCTCGGACAATACGAACCAGAGTTCCTTTGGCGCGTCTGATCCGTCGTTGACGAACAAGCAGGTATTGACCCTGACTCTGGCGACGAATGAACAGCAGTTCGCGGTGCGCATGACGCATGAACGCCATCGCGCCATCAATTTTGCCCCGGCCCCGGACACTTACCTTGGAGTCAGCGAGACGCTGAATTTCACCATCACGGATCGCCTGTTCACGCGGGCGGATGTCACCGGCCTTTGCCTGAGCGCCGGCCGGGTGACGCCGCAGATGCTGGACGTTCACGCCCGCGCCTACGCCGAGATGGACTACCAACGTTCCCTCAACACCAACGCCATCCCGCCCGTGGAAGTCTATCAGGGTGCCGCCGCCTACCTCATGGGCATGGACTATTACGCCAAAGTCAGCCGGTTCGCGCGGGCCAACGAGCAGCTTCACAAGACGCACGTTGTCTCGTGGTTTGCCCAGGGACTCTCGAAACTGACGCCAATCAAGCTTGGAGCCGTGACGTTGGTGCGGCCGAGCTTGGACATGTTCTTTAACGAATTGGCACACGGGGCAAACGCCACGTTGCGCCCGGATGGCGGCAACGACTTTCTGAACGCGACCGATGATTTCTCCCGGATTCTCACGGCGGAAATCGCGGCCCAGGAACACAACCTGATTAACGGCTATTACCGCTCCACCAACGCTGTCTCTGCCGTTACCCTGCTGCGCCTGGCCCAGCAGCGAGCAGTTGGCGGCACCGTGGGCATCCTTGAGTTGAATAAGAACAATTACGTGGCGCGCGGCGAGACGAATTCATCCGGCTACGGCCCCAATAAGCTGAAGGACAGCGACCCGGAAATTTGGGCTGCGGTGACCAACGCGTTCCAAAGTTGGGACGCTGATTATGTCCGTGCCTTCATCACGCCCGGACCCGTTGCTGTGCCGGCGGCGGCGTTTCGAGGCATGGGCCTTGTCATTCTCGGAAAAAGCCAGTCGGCCAGTCTTATCAGTTTCAACATGAATGGCGCGATGGGCGAACCCAGCCCCTTCTTTGGCGATGACCCAACCGCCTTGTCCATGGAGTTCCAAGCCGCCGCCGCCCTGGATCATACTTTCCAAAACGGCGGCTTTGACAGCGGCGCCAATTTCAACGCCTACTATAACGGCGGAAATATCTTTGGCGGCCAGCAAAGCAGCTTCGTTTTTATTCAGTCACGGTGGTATTATGTTTATGGACCTTATCCATACCGTTATGTGGTCCCGGTTCGCGACTTCCCCACTGTGCGCCACGTTGCGACCTTTACATCACCGTCGCAGGTCGATTTGGCCCGACAAGTCAACGAACTCTATTACTTTCCCTCCACCATCTCGACTTCGGAGAGCCTGACTCGCTCCTTGGACCGCGGCAATGTCGGGCCATCAACCTGGAAAAAGGCCGCGAACTACGTGGCTGATCCTGTCAACGTCATCAATGGAGAGTTCTATCACTCCGCTGTCGATTTGACCCTGCCGGGTCCGATGCCGTTGGAATTGCGTCGCAACTATTCCAGCCACGATCAAGGCGACCGGAACAATTTCGGTTACGGCTGGAAGATAAATTTTGTGCCTTATCTCACGGTCGCAACGAACACGAACGCCACGGCCACGGTGGTTATTTCGGCGGCGGAATTGGACGGCTCCGTTATCGCCTACCGCCAGCAGACCAATGACCTTAACTTGTTCCTTCCTATACCGGAGGAAAATCCTCATCTGGACAATAACGACGCCGGGGGCATGGGGTCGATCCACAACCGGTTCAACGCAAAAATGCGCCGAAGCACGGAAGGCACGAATGAGTTTTACACCCTCACCGGACCGGACGGCTCCACCCGCGTTTTTAAGGTAATCAGTTTCCCATTGATTAGTTCCACCAATGCCATGCTGCGCGAACGGCCTTATCTCCAGTCCTGGCGGGATAATCGTGGCAACGCTTGCTCGTTCAGCTACGGCACCAATTCGATTGAGCCAGAGTACGGCCAACTGGTCCGTATCCAGTGCAGCAACGGCAGCTTCATCGGTCTCAATTACAATGCTGGTGGCTACGTTACCGAAGCGTTTGCGCGGGACGGCCGCCGCGTGCGCTATCAGTATGACGATTTCGGCGACTTGACGCGCGTGCTCCTGCCGGACGCCTCGGAGGAACTTTACGAATACCAGCACAACAAATTCACCAACAACAACGTCGTCTATCTGGACTCGACGCACTTGCTGACCAAGGAAATCAGGCCCACCGGGCGGGTCTTGGAGAATTTTTATGACAGCCAACGCCGCGTCGCGGTGCAAAAGGCCACAGTGGGCAGCGACCTGAAAACCTACACCAACGCCGTTTTCACCTACGCCAACAATTTCAGTCTGACCAACATGAAGGTGGGCGTGACCGGTAACACGCAGATCAAGGACGTGAACAACAACATTACCCGGTACGATTATACGAACAGCTTAGTCACCAAGATCGACGATCCGGTGAACGCGGCGATCATCCAGGACTGGTATTACACTAATGGCCCCAGCGGCGCGTACCAGCGCAGTCTCAAGTCCAAGACCGATGTCCGCGGTCTCAAGAGCGCATATACCTACGATACCTTGGGGAACGTGACCAACGTCACGTTGACCGGCGGGTTGACTGGCACCGGCCCTACCAATGAAACCGCCGTTTCCACTTTCACCTATAACTCGAACAACCTCGTGCTGACGGCTACCGATCCGGTCGGGAACCGGCGCATTCTCTATTATGACTCGAACTTCGTGTTCCTGCCTTCCGTCGTCGTCACGGCCACGAGCAACACCTGGGTCAGCAGCAACCGTTTCGACTATTACAACGTCAGCAACGGGGCCATCGCCAGCTATGGCTTGCTCAAGCGGGTGACGCGCGCCGTGGGTTCGCCCGATGCCGCGCAAATTGAATTCGATCACGACGTGCGCGGTTTCCCGACGCGGGTTGTGCACTACACCGGCACGTCGGATGGCAATGTGACGAACCATCTCGTCTTCAACAATCGTGGCGAACTGATCGAACAGGCGGACGCCGCCAGTCGCACGAACCACTTCGAGTATGACCCGCGTGGCAACCTGAAAGCTGCGGAAGTGGCGGACAATGGCACTCGCGTCGCGTGGGAGCTTTATCACTACAACGCCAATGGCCAGTTGGTCTGGACCGATGGCCCACGCTTTGATCCCGAAGACTATACCTGGCGTGATTACGATGGCGACGGGCGGCTGACGCAACTCACTCGATGGCGCAGCCGAGGCCGTGAGGATGGCACTGGCGTCGAGGCGGAATCCGAGGCGAATCTCTACGCCACCACGTACTTCTTCCACGACAAGTTCGGCAACCTGACCAACATCGTCGATCCGCTGGGTCATTACGTGAAGCGCACCTTCGATGCCATTGGTCAGATGAGGACCGAGGCGTTTTATGCTTCCAACGGCGTCGCTCTGGCGACAAACCGCTTCGGCTACGAGCCGGGCGGCGAGGTTTCCCGCATCACCAATGCGCTGGGCGGCGTTACCGAGTTGGAATACACCCACACCGGGCGGCTGAAATCGCGGAAACACCCGGATGGCTCGACCAACGCCTGGCGCTATTACGTCGATGCTCGGTTGCAACGAGAGGTCTTGCCCAACGGCAACTATTGGGAAACGTCGTATGACGACGCCGCGTTGCGAGTGACGCGCATCTTCAAGAGCGGCTCGACCGCGCTGGCTACGAACATCGTCGAACTGGATCGGCGCGGAAATCTCGTCCGGCAGATGGACGCAAAGCAACAATGGTTCACTAACGCGTTCGATGGGCTGGACCGAATCAAATGGACAGCCGGGCCAATCCTCACTCCGCCCACAAACAGCGTGCCTCTGCCCGGCGGACCGCCTCCGCCGTACCAGCGCACCAACGCGTGGTTTTACGACGCTGCCGGAGTTGCGACCACGAACGTCAATTCGTTGGGCGAAAAAACCGTCACGACGACCGACGCCTTGGGGCGTGTCGTACGGGCCGAAGCCTTCTCCAGTTCCGGCGCATCCGTCCGCGTCACTGACATCGAGTATGCTCCCAACCATCACAGTTACACGACATGGGAGGGAACTGGGGGGACTGCCATTCCCACGACGACCTACACGGATAATGACGGCCAGCCAGTCTTGGCTTTGCGTTATCCGAATCCTGGCCAGACGGTTGAATATGTCTGGCAGCGTTTCGACGTGAACGGAAATCGAATCGAAGCAAAGGAAATCTCGCGTACCACCACGCAGACCACGATCTGGGCGACCAACGGCTGGACGTATGACGGTCTGAACCGGCTGGTAACTCAAGCCACGCGCGATGGCGCGACAACCGTCTTCAACTACAACCCCGCCGGCAACGTGACGAACCGCGCCATGCCGGGCGGTTTGGTCTGGCGTGCGCGCTACAACAGTGCCGGGCAACTCACGAACGAATTTACGCTCGGCACTGGCAGTTTGGGATCGCGCACGAACAATTATCTCTACTACGCCGCCACCAGTCCGTTCGCTGGTCTGCTCCAGACCGTTCGGGACTCTCGTGGCATCACCAACACCATAACGTACGACGACTGGTTGCGCCCTGCTACCAACATTTTCGCCGGTGTTGCCTCCGAGCAAAATGTGACGAATGTCATGGTTTATGATGCTCGCGGGATGTTGACCAGCCTGAAGGAGAGCGTCCCTGGCAGCTCCACCACCATTCAGCGATCCTATCATCCGTACGGCTGGCCAGCAGGAGAGAGCTTATTGATTGGAACCAATACCGTTTCGCTATCGAGCCTCGGCCGCGATTCGGCGGGACGAAGGGCCAGTCTGACGATTAACAATTTCATTTACCAATTCGGCTGGCGCGCGGACAGCGCCTTGGCTTCCGTTTTCGGAGACACCGGAGGTGGCAGTTATATATATGACAACGGCGGGCGCTTGACGACACGCACTGTCGGCGCTCGCACTACCACCATCACTCAGCGCGATGGCGCGGGACGCTCCTTGGCCCGCAGCACTACGATCAGCGGACAGACGGTGTTGAGCGAAACGCTGGCATGGCGCGGCGATAGCCTGCTCACCGGCCACACACTGGCTTTCACCAACTACACGAACGAGCTTACCTACTTCTATGCGGACCAAACACGCCGGCTCGTGGAAGAACGATTGAACCTCGACGCGACGAAGCGTTACACCAACGTCTTTACGTATGACGGCGGGCAATCCACCAACCTCGGCGTCCTGACCCAAATTGCTCCTGGTGCCAGCCTTGCCCCGACTTGGACCAGCACCACCGACGGACTCGCGCGCACCAAGTCCGACACCAACACCGCCGTCCGCCTCACGACCTATGGCAGCGTGAATGGCCCAGCCAGGGTGAAAGCGTTGCTCGACGGACAACCGATGCCCGTCACAACTCTGGTGAACAGCAATGGCGGGCAGTGGCGATCCAGCCTTGAAGTCACCGCGACCGGCGCACACCAGTTGACCGCCATCGCCGATCATCCCAGCGGCTTTTTCACGACCAACAAATCGATCTGGTTCACCAACAACGTCGCCTCGCAAAGCGCGACGAATCTCTACGATTTCGCGGGCAACCTCACCCGCCGGCTCTGGCTCCAGGGTAGCAGTGTGGTAAAGACTCAGTTGCTCTCGTGGGATGCCAAGGGCCGGCTCTGGCGCGTCAGCGAAATGGACACCAACCGCAATGGTTACGTCTGGACGGCCACGTATGACGGGTTCGACCGGCGGCTGCGCACCACCGCGCTCACGATCACCAACGCCATCACCAACACCACGTCGCCACTCACCATCTCGCAGTATTTTGATCCGGAAGTGGAATTTCTGGAACTCGGCGCGGCCATCAACAGCGGCGTACCAGTCTGGAAACTTTACGGCCCGGACGCCGATGAACAATTCGGCAGCCTCAACGGCCGTGGCGGCTTCGAGGCCATCGTTCCAGGGCCGCATCTGTTCTGCCCGGTCATCAGCGACACGCGCGGCAACGCTTGGGGCGTGTACGACCAGACTCACGCCAACCTGATGTGGAACCAGGCGCGGCCAACTGCCTACGGAGCTGTGTCCGGTTATCGCCCACCCCCATTTGGAGATGGCGCAAACATTGTGGAAGCCAGCGCATGGGGGAGTGTGTGGTCGGATCGCACGGGGTACTACTGGCGGGGCAAGCGGTACTACGATCCTGTGTCGGCAACGTGGCTGTCCCACGACCCGCTATGGAATTCATTCGACTTAAGCGGACGCAGCTATGCGGGCGGTGATCCCGTTAACTTCGACGACACGGACGGGAGACTGTCCGCCAGAAGCACTCAAACCGGCAGACGGAATGCCCCGCTACCGCTTGAATGGGGCATTGCGCCGGAGATGCAGCAGAGCATCTACACCGAGTATTTCTTCAAGAACGGGCACCGCACCGGACCACTGCCGCCGTCGGCCGAACTCATCTACGACTCAGCCAGTCTCGTCGGAAACAAGTATTGGACCGTCACGGAACCGACGGGGCGTTACTTTTCTTACCTCCGGGACACGCGCACGGGCGGCCCGCTGTCGGACCCGAATTACGGTCAGCGAACGATGGTTCCCATCACCAAGGGTGATGTCGAGCAGCAGCAGCGGATCGCGTTCTTGAAGGCGGCTCCCATGATCATCCTGACATTGGATGGCGTAGGCGCAGTTTTGGAGGGTGCAGGAGTGAGGCTGATGGGAAGGGCGCTGGCGGACGATGTCGTTGCCGCAGAGAACGTCCTCTGGAGAGTTGGACGTCATGGTAACATGCCATCGCCACGACTTTCCGGCACACAGTCGCATCATGGTGTGAATAGCGTATGGATGGAAGCAAACGTGCCGGGTTACCGAGCTGTCGATGCACCCGCGATCTTGATGCAAAACGAACCTTTCCATAATGCAACTCGCGGTGTCTTTAACAGAGTACGAAGCGAGATTGCGGCTCGCCAAGGCGTTAGCCCGAGAAATATTGATTGGTCGCAAGTTCCACCGGGGACGGCTTGGCGTCTTGCTGAAGAGCAGTTGCAAGCTGCACAAGTGCCCGCTAACGTCCAAGCGGAATATTTCCGTCAGTTTAACCAGTATCTTGATACACTTCGTTAGTTATGCCGCTCAATCCTGATAATATTCCTTCAGTCTTGGCCCCCCTTCTTCCGCACGCAGAGAAATGGGGGATCGGAGACGACTTTGAGCGCGAAGCTGCTGTCGCGAATGCTTCGCGGCAAGAGATTGAGATGCTTGTTCATTGTATTGATGGCGTCACTGATGCTGACCTGTATGGCTGGCTGTCCGGTCCGGAGTCATTCAACCCAAATCCATCCCCAGAATATCTTGCCATCACATGTCTGACGATGGCGATCGACTCGGCGAGGCTAAAGCTCCAAAAGTCGATGTAGGTAGATCACGGCCAGCTATACCGATTCCCAAGGCCGACGAGGAACTGACTATGCCTAAATATGCCTGTAGATGTGGTACCGTCCTTGATTTGGTTCAGACGCCGGCTATGCCGCCAATAACAGGTGTTGACTACGCTATTGAGCCCGAAGTTGCGGGCGGGATGGGAAAGAATATCGTCTTTGATCGTATTCTTGGGCAAGGAACATTCGTTCGTAAGCTTCATTATGAATTCGATGGATGGCTCGGTGATGAGCTTTTAGAAGGCGCAGCGTCATTTATCGTGACCGAGAAGCTCGCTCGCGAAATTGTGCAAGCGCAACTTACAGGCGCACGGTTTGACGAAGTAGAAATCAGCACATCGGGGGAGTTTCAAGACCTACATCCTGGTCGACAACTTCCTAAGTTTGTGTGGTTGAGAATCGACGGAAGAGCAGGACATGAGGATTTTGGGATCGCACACAAAACTCGGCTAGTTGTTTCGGAAAGAGCGTTGGGCGTTTTGCAAAGCTCCAGAATCGAACAGGCTTTGGTTACAGAATTCCCTAAAAGTTAATCACTGCACTAAACCGCATCGAACTCTTTCATCAAACGGCTGGCCTCCTTGATTGGGTCGCTCTCACAGGCTTTGCACAGCCAATAGAACTCTACGATGTCCAGTCGCCGTTCCCCCAACTCCAACCGACTTACCAGACTGTGCTCGCGGTCGAGCTTGTCCGCTAGCTGGCGCTGTGTCAGACCCGCTTGTTCCCGCATGGCGGCAACCCATTTCTGCAAGCATTCGCCTTGCTTGGAAAAAATAGTCTTGTTCATGCCCGCATTTTGCGGGCGGATTCCTGTTGAATTCAAAATGCGGGCAAAGATAACATGGGCATATGAGACGTGGGTCGCGTCACCGCTCGCGCCCGGTTACACCGGACGCGGTGTACGAGGCAATCGATTGCTGCGCCAACATTGCTGCTTTGGCTGGCCTGCTGGAAGCCGGGCGTGCGGCCTCGCTTCACCCAACCTCCGAAGCGGTATCCCGCGCGGGTTACATGATCGGTCGCGAGGCGGAAAAGCTCCGCGATCTCGTGAGGTGCCTGGAAAAAGAGATCGCCAGGCCGTCGCTCCGCCGATAACGTTGACCTCATATCTACGATGATGACGCCACGCTCATTCGTCTTGGCCGCCATGGTCTTCATTGTCTCGGGGTCAATTTCCCGTGCGCAGACCGCCACCTTCAAATTTTCCCCTCCGCTCGACAAGGTCCGCGTAGAAAGGGAGACCAGGAACATCACTACAGAATATCCGGGAAAAAATTCTCCGACACAACTCGACGAGGAGAGTTCGATAACTGAGGTGCGAGCGTCCAAGCGCGGAGATGAGTTCCTGTGGGTCGAGCAACACAAGAAAATTTCCAGAATGATTGATGGAAAGCCATTCGACAATCCAATGAACAAGGTGCTCATGGCCGTGGCCATCACAAACTTGATTTCAAAGGACGGACGCATGGTTCGTTCACTGGGTAATGAACGAATTGTTCAGGAGGCCAGAAAGATTTTCCCGCCGGAGGCGTATCCCGACATGGAGTCGCAATTGAACGTGCGGTTGCTAGATGAAATGGCAATGAGCCGATGGAACGATACTTATGGTTCAATCATTGGTCGCACCGTGAAACAGGGAGATGTGTGGCGACCCCGCACCGAGGGTGATGAAGGTGCCAATTCCTCAATAATTCACTTCAAGACCTCATTTCCCAGCGTCGTAAGCACTCCATCAAACACTGTGGTGACCGTGCTGATGTTTGGCTGCAATGATCTCAAAGCACTCGATCATGGACTGGACGAAGCACAGGACTTGGATTCGGAGGCGGTGAAATCATTTCTCGACAAAGGGACTGCTGGGGCACACGGCGTGAGGATTTGTCTGAAACGAGTATTGGACGCAAACACGATGGCCATGATTTCCGAGGAGGAAATCCAGAAGGAAGTGAACCAATCGCCGCAAGGTCGTCAGACCGTGTTCGAACGAACGCAAAGGAATTACTCTTACGTGGAGCCAAGGAGTGTGACCACCAAACCTGATCCGGAAACCAGAATTCCAAAAACATCAAAGACCATTTTATGAGACGAATCCTACCCATCCTGTTCCTGGCGTTAGCCACTCTTACTGCATCGGCCGATGTGCTGATTTACCGTGTCAGTGAGCGAGTCAGGTTCACCGGGTTGGGAAATGAAGCAGTGGCACCTTATCGAGGCTACTGGATTATTGACTTGAACACAACCAACGTCGCATTCGTCCACTGGCTCACGGCTCGCAACGAGAAGCGGTATAACACAAACTGGTTAACCAATCCGGTGCTATCCAAAGTGGACGGGAAGAATCGTTCGTATTCCTTTCTCTCCGAAAGTCTCTCTGCTGTTCACGAGCCTTGGTCAGTATCCACATTCCTCAAAGGGAAAAACCAGAACCTTGTAATCGGCACGAACAGAACGGGCTTCTATCCCCGGAGCTTTTCGGGAACAGCAAGCCAGGTGGGGCCAGGGCCTCAAGGGAATCATATCAGCTTCGAAGTTACCTATAACTTCGTTTATGCGCAGTCGATGACAGTGACGAACAACGATGCAGGCAACAGTGCGCAAACGATCTTGAATGGAATTTCCCAGCAACTTGAAAGTGACGGTTACTATTCTTCACCGCCCTGATTTGCCAGCCGGAATACGTCGTGATTCGGAGATTAGTATTATGGAACATCGGCCTCCACCGTTGAGCAGGTTTACGGGTGTGGGCAGGATGCTGCTTTTGGTTCATCTGCTCATTGGCATGGGAGGGACGACTTTATACATCTGCGACTTTCTGCCGCAGTTTCCTCCGGGAAAATATCCGCTTTTGATGTTCGTCATCCCGGTCGGCTTGGTTTGCTTTTTCCTTTTCCTAGTGTTCGCTTGGATATTGGAACGGGTCGGCATTCGGATTTACAAATGATGAGAAACGCCCCTTCTTCTGTTGGATGGTTGTACCCGATCCTGACAAGCGCCCTGCCTGCCACAATTGTGAATTACTTGAAGCTGGAAGGACGACGAATTGCTGATGTGAAGAAGGAGGTCGTCATTACGAAATAGGATTCAGGTTCGGGCAGTGGCACCATCCCCATGCGAGGTCATCTCCAGCCTCGCACACTTCCTGGCGTCGCTGCTGCCCGAACCGCTTTTTGAAACTCGCATGGATCGCGAAAGTGATACTGGCCGAACTACGAGAATTCTGCTGCTCTGGCTTGAACTGCGCGAAGCGCTGACACTCTCCAGAAGCAGCTCAGCCACTCCGGCAGAGCTAACGCCTTGGACCTGTGACGCAAGAAAGGGTCAGCCGACTGTGGGAGCGTCTTACGTCGCCTGAAAACGAGCGGGCATTGCAGGAATGGCTCTGCGTTATCGGGCCAGGTGAAGACGAACGATGGGCGAATCAAGCCTTACTGGAATGTCGTCGGCGCAAAGGAAAGGCGTGACTTTTTAGGGGGATTTGCTAATTTGTTTCCGGTTCGGGTAGCAGAACGTTTCTTCAGCGGCGTTCTCCACGCCTACCTGATACGGTTTCCACAGTTATTCACGAGCGAGCGAAGCGGGCCTCCAAAGCCAAGCACAGCGAGGTTGTGAATAACTTGGCCGCGCGCCAAAGTCGCGACGGCGTTCGTTTTGCCACGGCGGGGAGACAGTCGAGCACCTCCCACTCCAAAAGAGTTTCGCCAAGATCACTGCCCCCGCCGTTGGCCGCTGGAAAGACATCTGAGAGAATATCGCCTCGTGAAGGCTCTTGTATCAGGTCGATGGATTCCGGCAGCAACGCAAAGCGCGCTCTAAACCAACGAACCAAATCAGGCGCCGCCATGAAGCACTGGAACGAAATCACTCACTACGCCGGGCTGGACTGGGCCAGCGACCACCACGATGTTGCCGTGGTGGACCAGCAGGGCAAGGTCGCCCGACAGTTTCGCATCACGCACACAGCGGAGGGCTGGAAGGAACTGGCCGATCAGTTGCGCGAACTGGGCACCGTGGCCGTCGCGGTGGAAACCAATCAGGGTTTCACCATCGAACGACTGCTCGCTTCGGGCGTGACCGTGTATCCGGTCAACCCCAAGAGTGCCGAACGCTACCGCGACCGCAAAGCACCCAGCGGCGTGAAGAACGACCAGCTCGACGCCTGGAGCCTGGCCGATGCGCTTCGGCTGGACGGACACGGCTGGAAGCCGCTGGCCCCGGAAGACCCGCTCATCGCCCAACTGCGGCTGCTCACGCGCGATGAGGTCGCGCTCATCGAGCAACGCACGGCGCTGGTCAACCAGTTGATCGCGGCCTTGCGCGACTACTATCCCGCCGCGCTGGAGGCATTCGACGACTGGGCCATGCCCGCGACCTGGGCCTTCGTGGAGAAGTTCCCGACGCCTGAGGCGCTGGTCAAGGCGGGCAAACGGGCGTGGGAAAAGTTCCTGCACACGCACCGGCTCTACCGGCCTGAAACCTACGAGCGACGCCTGGAGATTTTCGCTCGTGCCGACCAGTTCACCGGTTCGGCGGCGCTGACAGCGGCACGCAGCCTGTTGGCCATGACGCTGGCCGCTGTGTTGCGAACATTGGAGGATCAATTGAAGCTTTATCGAAAGCACATCGAGGAGCAGTTTGCCCGACATCCCGACCGTGATCTGTTCGGCTCGTTGCCCGGAGTCGCGGCGAAGCTGGGGCCACGCCTGCTGGCCGAGTTGGGCAGCGACCGCAGCCGTTTTGAAAGCGCGCAATCCCTCCAGTGCTACGCTGGCACCGCGCCGCTGACGATCCAATCCGGGCAAATGACCAAGTGCATGATCCGTCATGCCTGCCAGCACGGACTGCGCGCGACGGTGCATCTGTGGGCCAACACCAGCCGCTTTGCCTGCGCCTGGGCACAAGGCTACTACCAGGCGCACCGTGAGAAAGGCAAAAGCCACGCCTGCGCACTGCGCTGCCTGGGCCAGCGGTGGCTGAAAATCCTCTGGAAAATGTGGCAAACCAAGATGCCCTACGACGCCGAACTCCACGCCAAAAACCAGCAGAAGCACGGCTCGTGGGTGCTGAAACTGGAGCCTGTCAACGCCGCCAAACTCGCGTGAACAACTTTTATGAAAAAACGATTTGCAACCCAGAGAATATCTTGGCGTCTGTTACCCGAACTGATCCCTCTCTCCCCGGACTCACGCGGCCAATTTGATCTTCGCGGCCTTCATCACTTGAATTAAACGTCCGACATCGCTCCCGGCGGGCGTGGTTGACAACTTATCGTGAATCTCCCTGAGCATGTCGTGCAGTGTGATAATCGCGATACGTCGTGTGAGCCGACGCTTGAACGATTCGTTCTCAGTCCATGCTTCCTTATGCTCAGGGTCACCAACGAAGAGGCAGGCGGTCCAGTAATGAAATTCTACCTGGCCGGTTAGCTCCCTGATCTTACTCTTGAACGCCTTCGCCCATTTGTCGTTGGCGAGTTCACGGTATGTTCGCCAGCGCTCTCGGCCAGCGTATTTCTTGTTCTTGGTGATGTGGTCCAACTCCCAATCGATCCAGAAGCCATCTTGCCAGCTTTTGCAGCTCACCGCGACGACCTTCTCATGCCCACTTTTGTCGGGATGGAAGCCAATCACGTCAATGTCGCTAGGCACGGAATCTTGCTGGGAGTCATAGCCCTGATCACCGGGCACCGGTCTAAATTTGACGTTTGCCAGGGTGAAGTAGCCCTTGCGCTTGAGATACTCGTCAACGATTTGCTCAAGAATGTCCTCTTTCATACGTTAGAATTCTTCCGGTTCGCATTCGCGTTGTTCCCATACACGCGGTTTGAAGACGGCCCGGCCAGTCTTCCGGCAAAGGGTGAATTCCATTTCGCCCGTTCGTTTCTTTTCCGTGGCGATGTGCGAACAACCATCTCCCGTGGATTCTGTCAGTCCGACCTTGAACCATCCCGTAACCACCACATCTTCGACCTTGCTAATTTGGAGCGAAGAGAAAGTCGGCTCACCCTTCGGCCAACCTCCGCTCTGGCACAAGTCGGACACGTCGAGGTCACAGGACCATCCCAGTTCCTCAAATAGGTGACGCTCAAACTCCGGCGTGCCCACGTATTCGAGGCAATCATTCAGTCGAAACTCTTGTTCCACTGACCTTACATCGTCACTGACCGGATTCAACCTGAGTGATCCGCAGCAGAACACCCGCCCATCTGGGATGTGGGAATTGATGTTCGCAGCGAATTGATCTCCGACTCTCTGACGCAATCGGGACAGCCGCAAATCAAGAAGTACCATTGACCCGCCGTGACCAACGCGCCCTCCGTGCGGCGACGGGGCCTGCGCTGATTTCGCTCCGGCCCGCTCCGCCTCCCTTCACGCGCGCTCGTCACGGCTGAGAGAATCGCGCAGTCGCGCGGCGCTTCCGTTGGGAGCTTGTGCTCGGTTGCTCCGCTCCTTCCCCCGTTTCGCTATGCGCTCCACTGCGGAATCGTGTCGCCCCCCCGTCGTCAACATCCCAACCGAAGCGTTCCAACAGTTATGCCGATTGTTTGGCCATCGCTCGGGCGACATCCTTGAAATTGGTGATGCGCCATTTCGCGCCGTCTCCAACCAACGAAGCTCGCCGCTGAAGCGCCGCTGCAGCCTGCGGACTGCGCCGAGCCTTGCGCGCTGCCGCCATCCGGCTTTGTGCTTCGCGCCGCTTCAACTCATGGAAGGTCATCCGTTTCACAGTCCAACAGCTAACTCAAAATTCTTGATGGGGCAACCGCCGCGGCCAACGCGCGTTCCGGTCGGCGACGGAGCCTGCGCTGACTTCGCTCCGGCCCGGCTCGCCTCCCTTGACGCGCGCTCGTCGCGGCTGAGTCATTCGCGCAGAGAACGCGGCGCTTCCGTTGGGAGCTTGGCGCGGTCGCTCCGCTGCTTCCTCCGTTCCGACACACGCTCCACTGCGGAATCGCGTCGTCTTCCTCGCCAACATCCCAACCGAAGTCGCGGGTAAAGCATTTCGGAGAGCTTCACGATCCTGTACCGCGTGCTAAAGACGCTTCCATAACGATGGCGGATTCCCCGAAGTTGTTACATCTGCGTCCCTATTTTCAATGGGAGGAGCCGGTGTAGTGCTATGGCGTGTATAAACAGCAGACACAGATTAGTGGCAAACAAGCAGGAAAGGAGGTGATCGCCATGGCATGGGACAAGGACTATGAACCGACCAAGGACGACTTGGATAACCGCTCGGACCAGTTGAATCCAAACAACGACGCATACTGGCAAGGCCGAGGCGAAGAAGGACGCCCGGATGACTGGCAACAGCGCGAAGACAATTGAAGCGAGCGCGGCTGACTCAACGCCGGCGGGTGCGATGCCCGCCGGCCCTTCTTGCCAATTGGGCCAACCCTCGATTAAGTTCCTCAATGCCAAGGTTGAAAATGTAATCGTCCAACCGCAGGAAATCTTCGACTGAAGCGCCGGTTTCAAAGAAACTGGCTTTCCGCGCGCGCCGCTTGATAAAATCCAGAACCCGATTGCCGGGATTCATCTTATGCTCCGCAGCCTTCCGCTCTTTCGCCAATTCTGCATCCAACATCTCAGCCGGAAAACTCATGACGATTCCTTTGGGAACTGATGCGAGGATTGTCCTGAGTTTGCCTTGGCGACGGAGGCGTTGAGTATAGAGGCGCACGGCAAAGTAGTTCTGCGGATGCATGAGAATTCTCTCGTCGTCGCAAAAGCCGGGCGAGTCACACAAATCCCGGAAGTCATCCGCCAGCCGTATTGATGGCGAGTCGCAAACTGTTTTGAAAAAGCCGTCTGCCCTCTCGCACGCCTTTTGCAGCCCGTAGGCCAGAGTTAGCCTGCTTTTCCAGGCGTTGGCTCCGTCAAGCCATCTGATTCGTGGTGAAAGGCGATCCACGTATCGAAGCAAGTCGTCCAGTTGTGGGATGGATTTCCCGTCCAACGCACGTTCGATCTGACGGCGGATGGCCTCCCTTGGTTCCTTGCCTGCCTTTGCGCCGCGTTCTCCCAGATGTTGCCCAAGCCCGTACGCGGAACTGAACCCGCTGGCGGACAGCCAGTGACGAAGCACTCGTTGAACTGGCTTCGTGATTCCTCCGTTCTTTGTTGCCGGCAGGTACCAGCATTCCTTTCCGTGAAACTCTGTTCCGATGCCCAGGCCGCGACATTCAATCATCGCGACAAATATGGTCGGCACGAATACCTGCCGCGCCAGTAACCACATTGCCTCGACAGGGTCAACGTCATGCGTGTCCAAATTTGGAAGCAGTCGCCCATATACGGACAACAGGCTGGAAGTGATGTGGTCTGCGACTGTGTTTGTGTAGGGATCAGGGCCGATGGGGCACCGTAGTCTATTCAAGAGCGACAGGCGAAGGCCAAGCTCAACTCGTTTCATCCGTGTCGTCGCCGCTGGTGCGGTGTCTTCGTCGGCAAAAGCCCGCATCAAGGTCATGCGCGAGATGTTTGCAAGATTGCGCTCACCGACATCAAAGCAACCGCAGGCAAACCACAACGCCTGGAGTTCGCCCGGCAGTCCGCGTTCATGTCCTTGCTCCATATTACGTCCTCAGATTTGACCAGTTCCCTTTTGTTTTGCCATCAGATTCCAGATGGATTCCCGATCCACGTCCGCTCAAAAACTTCGTCACTCCATGCGTCTTTGAACTACGAGTGGTGACCAAGACGTTCGATCGTACGGCGGACAAAACTGCGGGGAGATCGCCGTGACCAACGCGCCTTACGGTCGGCGACGGGGCCTGCGCTGATTTTGCTCCGGCCCGCTTTGCTTCCCTCCACGCGCGCTCGTCATGGCTGATTGAATCGCGCAGTCGCGCGGCGCTTCCGTTGGGAGCTTGGCTCGGTCGCTCCGCTACTTCCTCCGGCTCCGGCTGCCCTCCTGCGGAATCGCTTCGTCTCCCTTCGCCAACATCCCAACCGAAGCGATCCCAATGACTATCGCCATTGTCTGGCCATCGCGCCACTTCGAGAAAAATGGTGATGCGCCACTTCGCGCCGCCCCCAACCAGCGATGCAGGCCGCTGCAATGCTGCCGCAGCCTTCGGGTTGCGCCGCGCCTTGCGTAACGCTGTGACGCGATAAGTGACTCCGGATGAAAACTTCTGAGCACATATCACCGACCACGGCCCACGGGACGCGCGAATTGCAACCGCGACGCGAGGGCCGGGAGATGCAGCGCATTTAGGTAGACCGCATCATAACTCTTCTCCAAAAACCATCTGCAAAGTATCCTGTGGTGGTGACTCGGAATCAAACAGCAGTCTGGCTAGACGACCACCCTCACCGTCCGTTGCGCTGTCACCGCAAGGAAGAACGCGACTCGCTGCGGAATGAAAGCCGTCGGGCTTTAACACCTGAATGATGACCATGCACTCTCCGCCGCCCATCCAACTACTGGTCAGGACGCGCACTCTGCCGTGGCCATCTGTCGCCATCGGGCGTAGCGAGCCAAAGCAAAGCCTCCCCAAGTAAGAAAAGCCTCGGCGTCCCTCTCTGAAAACGAGGTATGAGTTGCCGCCAGTGCCGTGATGCGCCGGCTGTGAGATAAAAAGCTCACCAACTCCGTCGCCGTCGATGTCAATGCGACGAGACTCCAGTGGAGTCGTGCCGAGCAAGGAACAAGACCAGGCATCGACATCGGAACGACTAGCAGCGCCACGACGAAACTCGGACGGCACGGGAAACCGGCCGCTCGCAAAAAACTCATCGGTGGGCGCGTAGCTGTGCTGTGGATGCGAACAGGCGCTCAACGCGAGAATCGGCAGTAGTGCTCTGAATATGTGACTCATTGAGACACGCGTGCGGTGCGGCCTGACAGATATTCGGCCAGATGTGGATTTGGTTACGACGGCCTGCTTCGTCCTGCCGGTTTCATAAATTCGGATGTTACGCTCGCTTCCAGCCAAACGGCAAGCGACAGGTTCGGCCACCTCGTGAGTGCGCCATCACATTCACTACCGGCAGATTGCATGAAGCGCGGTGAGATTGTCATGCAGGGAAAGGCAACCCGACGTTCTCCTCCTGCGCTGATTCAACATGTCAGTGATGCTGGAAGTTCGCCGCCGCGCTACGTTTGCGCCGACTGATCGAGCCAACCAGTCCAGGCAGATCCTCGGATTGAGAATCTGAACGTCTATGCAGGATCAGACTCTTGAACAAAACGCCGTGACCAACGCGCGGTCGGCGACGGGGCTGCGCTGATTTCGCTCCGGCCCGCTTTGCCTTCCTCCACGCGCGCTCGTCACGGCTGAACAATCGCGCAGACGCGCGGCGCTTCCGTTGGGAGCTTGGCTCGGTCGCTCCGCTACTTCCTCCGGCCCCCGGCTGCCCTCCTGCGGAATCGCTTCGTCTCCCTTCGCCAACATCCCAACCGAAGCGATGCCCGACTACGTGTCTGGTGTTCGAGGCACACCCGCCGCGACTGGCTACGGCCGAAGAACCGAATAAGCCAGCGCCGACAACGCAGCGGCGCAGGGAAGCGTCACGACCCAAGACAGTAGAATGCCAAACACAGGCTTCCACTTCGCCTGTCGTGTAATGATGCCAATGCCGAGCAGCGATCCGACGCTAACGTGCGTGGTGCTCACCGGCAACCCGTGGTAACTGGCCGTGTTCACGAGCAACGCCGTCGCAAGGTTCGCGGCAAAGCCCTGGCCAGGATTCATGTCAGTGATCTTGCTCGCCATCGTGTCTGCGACCTTGCGTGCGTTCAGCAATCCGCCGACCGCCATTGCCAGCCCCACGGCGACCAAGCCCCACTGGATGTTCAATGCCGTGGCGACGAGCAACAGAGCGGCGATTTTCGGAGTGTCATTAAGGCCACGCGCGAAACTCACCGCCCCGGCGGAGAAGAAGTGCATGGTGTCCACTAAACGCGCCGCAGAGATGCCGAGGAATGAGCCGGCGTATTTCTGGCGGCAGACGGCGGTTGGACCAGCGGTCACCGTGATCTGCGGCAACACCTCAGCCGCAAATACGCCATCGGGTCGAGCCACGGGCACGACCTGAGTCTCGGTGCCTATACAGATGCACATTTCCTTGTCGATGCCGCACGACAACCGCAGTGCCCGGAGCACGCTGTAAACAGCCGCGCCCGCAGCCACGGCCATTACCGGGGCCATCAGCAACGGACTGACGAAGTTCTTGCCCAGGGCGGCGAAATTGACATTGCCCATGCCCGTCACTACTCCCGCTCCAACCAGCGCGCCGGTGAGACCGTGCGTAGTTGAGATGGGAAAGCCAAAAAGTGTGGCTAAAATCACCGTCGTGCCCGCACCCAAGGCGACTGCGAGCAGAAACTCCGGTTGTGTCGTCAGCGCGTCGGGCACCAGCCCTTTGCCAGAAAACTTCTTGAGCAACGACTGCGCGAGGAAGATGGCCGCGATGCTGCCCGCGCCGGTGGTCAGCGTGGCCCAACAGATGGCCGTGCGGTAGCCGGTCGTCTTGCTGCCAAACAGTGACGCAACCCCTTTGAAATTGTCGTTGGCTCCATTGGAATAGGCGAGGAAGCAAGTCGCCACAAACAGCAGTGCAATCATGGGCGTGTCGGCATTGATTTCACGTATGCCAAATCGTGCATACGTAGCCAACGCCGTGCAACTGCAAAAGCCGCTGCGCTATTTTGGAAGCTTGTCCGGACGGAACGTGCAGCAGCCAAGGTCAAGCACGTTGTTGTTGGCGGCCACCTGCTTCTTCAGCCGGCCGGACACGGTGTAGAGTCGCAGTTTTCCTCGTTGCTCCGACTCCAGCAGTCCGGCCTCGCGCATCACGCGCAGATGTTTGGAAACGTTGTATTGCGACAGGCCGAGCCGCCCGGTGATGTCTGTCACGCTCAATGGTTCCTTGAAGAGCAGGCGCAGGATGCGGAGGCGTGATTCCTCGCCGAGTGCCTTCAACGCGGCGATGCAGTCGAGTCCGGTCATTGGCCCTGATAATACCGAACCACCATCCCCCGTGCCAAGTCGGGCATTCGAGTCGGCCATGTTTTGCCACCGCTGAGGTGCTGGAAGATTCTTCGCCGATTCAATCGCGAACTCCCCGGCCTATGCGGCGGGTCCGCCGTCGCGTCCTCAGCGCGTGAAGTCAGGCAGGCCATTGTATGGCGAAGGCGGGAAATTCAAGGATGCTACGGGTCGGCTCGACACACGCTCGCCGCTTCCGTTCCTCCTTGAGTTTCCCGCCTTCGCCAAGGGGCCTGCTTTTAGGATTTCACGCGCACCACCGTTTCGCTGCGCGACAAAACAGAAAACCTGAACTGAAACAATACCATGAACTCCGCATCGCTCGTTCCCATCGAATCCCCTCCGCTGCCGCCGCGCGTCGTCACCCACTGGCGGCGCTTTTCTTCCGGTCTCTGGCGTGTGCTGGAAGGAGACATTCAAGCCGCCTATTCCGCCGACACCTTTCCCAAGATCAAGGTCTTCACGCACGAAGGACGATTGTTCACCAACTGCGGAGGGCATTTTTCCGGGCCGATACGTGCCGCTTCCGACTGTTATCCACTGGTTCCCACTGACGAGTATCACGGCCCGGAACCGTGCCGCTACACCTACGAAGGCCGTGAAGCCGCGTATCAAGGCGAAGTCTTCAAGCTCGGCCCGAAGGTTGTCTTTGAGGCGTCCGACCCCACGGTTGACGAATGGCGGCGGCTGTTTCGCGTGCTCTACGCCGACGGCGGGATGTTCGCGCACGGCGTCACCTATCTCGAATTTCTCGACCAACGCCTTTCGCCCAAGTCGGAGAACGAACGCGCCGCGCACTTCAAGGAACTGGCCGAATGTGGTTCAGGGACGATGCCGCGCACCCAAGCCGAGATGCGCCAATTGCTCGAAGGTGACGACGCGACTTCGACACGTCGGGCGGTTCAACAACTCGACTTCACGCTATGACGACTCTCACCAAGACCGTCCAGCGCGTGACGCAGGACACCTACGGCTATGGGCGCAACGCCCGCAAGCTCGTCGTCGCGTTCGAGAGGGGCGACCTCATCACTATTCGCGAGCAGGGCCGACGCGCCAAGCACACCGCAAGGCTGTATGATGTGCTATGGTGGATGTTGCGATGCCAGGCGGACAAGGCTCGCATGGAGAAGCTGCGCGAGCGCAAGGCGAAGAAGTCCGCGCGACTCGCGGAGCGCCGCCAACGCGCCGCGGAACGGCGGTTGTTCCATCACAGTTCACGCGAGGAGGCGGGCGTATGAAGCCCGCCAACTTCCGCCCAACAACCGGGATGCACGTCATCACCGCGTCGAATCTCGACGGCTTGCTCACGCATCGCACCGAGAACGAAGACCTGTGCTTCTGGCCCTGCCCGTATGGACACAACGAAGTCGTCTTCGAGGGTTTCGTGAAGTGCGCAGGCGGGTTGCGTCATCTAGTTCACCGCTACGAGCGCGCGACCTTGCACGGCGCGGCTCTCGACACCATGCAGCACGGGATATTTTCGCCGCGACCCTACCGGCTCGCGCAGCCTTGCGACGGCTCGATCAACTCGTGCGTCCTCGCGCTGTTCGTCCATTGGTTTCACACGGTTGGCCACTGCTCGACGATGCTCTACCATCAAGCCTACGACCGCGAGCAGACCCCGGACTGGACTGAAACCGTAGCTTTCGCCGAGTGGCAGGCCGTTGCCTATCCCGCGCAATGGGGCGAGGCGGAGATTGGCCGGCTGCTCCAATCACTTCGCGCCATCAACCACCACAGCCTCGCCATCGTCGTGATGGATTTAATCGAGAGCCATCGAAATGACTTGGTTGCCGCAGGCAATCCAATCCAGTAAGAATGACGCGGCGGCTGAAACCGCCATGACGACATGACTTAACGACACAACCATAGATTTGCGTCGCAACGGCTCGGTCCCGCGAGAAAACCGCGAAATTTGATCTGGGAAAGGAGCCGCCGGAGCACGCGCCCCATCGGGCGCGGCTCGGCGTGCTTCCTTCCCCGGGTGCTTCGCGGTACCCCTCGCGGGAACACGTTGGGTTCGCGCCCCTGCTTTTTATCGACCACAGCAACATCGTAACGGATTTCCGACTCGCTTTATGAAACCTGCCCGGCTTGAAATTGTCTTTAGCCAGCAGCGGTGGGTGAGAACGGACGCACGCACATGAGCGCCACCATCCAGAGAGACTATTATCGCAATGGACAACTCCGCGAAGAAGTACCGCTGCGGAAGGGTCTCCGGCACGGCATGGCCCGGACCTGGCACAAGAACGGGCGGCTGGCTTTGGAGGAACCTTATGCGGATGGACTCCGCCACGGGGTCGCCCGGCAATGGAATGAGGCTGGCCGGCTCCTCGGCAAATTCACAATCAAGCGCGGCACGGGCGTCCTGCGGGTCTGGCACGACAACGGACGGCTGCAAATGGAGATGTCCACAGTCGGGGGCGAGTTTTGCGGACGGAATCGTGTCTGGCTGGCGGATGGAACGCCATTGTCAGATAAGATATGCCTGCACAACCGCGAAGTGTCGGTTGCCGCGTATCGGAAGGCTACCATCAGCTTTCCTAAATTGGCGAGGCTGCCCGGACGCATTGCGCTGGCCCGGCGGAAGCCGACTCCTAGAAAAATTCACCAAGTTTTCGTGACGTGGCTGTTGCAGAAGCCAAACGGCGTCGAAGCGCGGGCGTGGTTGACTCAAGCGACTGGGAAGCGCGGCAGCCGTTGGCTCGGACGGTTCAAGAACGAGCGCGTAGCGGCTCAATTTGTCGCAGCCCTGTACGAAGCCGGGGCTATGGAAGTCATCGCGCCTGATACTTACCGCAACCGCGAAGGCGATGAGTTTGGCGATTGTCTTGTGGTGCGGTTGCCACGGGATGCGCGCCGCCGGAAAGCGATCCGCGCGGTCAGCGCCCTGTCGAACAAGCGGAAGCTGGGAGCCGCAGAGCCGGACCACGACATCGGCGAGTCCCATCTGCTCCTGTCGCTTTGGTAAAATCAGCGGACCACGAGACAGTCGCGAGCCTCATCCACGCCCAGGATTCCACGCGCCGCCTGCGCGGCCAGCAGACGTTCGGCCGCGGCGTCCCCCACGAGCTTTTCCACGGCATCGCGCATCGGACGCGCGCCGAGTTTCGGGTGAAATCCTTTGCGCACCAGAAACGGCAGCACGCTGGCGTCGAGTTGTAGAGCGTGGCCGCGTCCGGCGAGGAACTCGATCTCCCGCGAAAGAAATTTCTCCGCAATCTGCAACTGGTGTTCGTAACTGAGGCGATGGAATACCAGCTTCTCCGAGATGCGCGCGAAGACTTCGGGTCGCAGCGCTTGTTGTGCGCGGCTCAAGACGTGGCGTTCGAGCGTGGCTTCGCTGGAATGCTGGAGGCTCATCAATTCGGCGGAGCCGATATTTGTCGTCATCACCACGTAGAATCCTGAGAAATCGAGCGTCTCGCCCGTCGCGATGGTGATGCGCGCGGCGTCGAGCAGTTGGAGGAACAGATCCATGATGCGTGGATGGCCTTTCTCGATTTCATCGAAAAGCAGAGTGCCTTCGCTTGCATCCTCCCGAATCGCGCCAAAGAACCCTCGCTCCCCCAGCTTCGCTCCGAGCAACAGCCCCAACGCCTCCTGATTCTGAAATTCAGACATGTCGAACCGGAACAACCGGCCCGGCCCGAACAAATGACTCGTAAACACGACGGTGACTTCGGTTTTGCCGACGCCCGTTGGGCCGAGCAGCAGGAAGCTCCCGCGCGGGCGGCCCGGCTTGCACAGCCCGAGTTCGCCGCGTTTGAGCGTTGAGATGATGCGCGGCAGCGCATGGGACTGGCCGCGGATTTCGCGCGGCAACAGGGAGTCGAGTTCGTGGAGTCGGGCGAGCTTGTTCGTGTCCGGTGTCGTGTTCATGCCCATTCCCATACCACGGAGACGCTCCGCATTTTGTGTATCACATACATCTTCGCCCCTCGCGCCAGTGATAAATCTTTGCCCGTAATTCAGCGGAGAACCGCTGGAAGCAGAAAACAAAACATCGACGCAATATGAAACTCACGACCAGGTTCACTCCCAAAACGCTCGCCCGGCTCCGCACCTTCGGACTCGTCGTGGCGATGCTCGCCCTCAACACGCCATCAGTCTTTGCCCAGGCGTTCAGTTCGACGGAACTCAAGACCGGCATCAGCAACACGCTGGCCGTGATCATGATGTTTGGCTTCGTGCTCGGCATCGCCGCCGTCATCGCCGGCGGGTTCGCCATCCGGCGCGGTGATGTGGATCAGGGAAAGATGTCCATCATCGGCGGGGCCATCATCGCCGCCGCGCCCGCCGTTATCTTCGCGTTCTACAAAATCTTCGGCCTCGACGGCAACAGCTCGGTCGGCGTTGGCAATTTCTGAACCCACAACACCCATAACGCCACGCCACCGATGGAAACCTTCAGTGTGAAGACCGAGCTTAGCCTGACCGACACCAACGCGGCCTCCGACTCCAAAGGGCGCACCTGGGGTCTGGAGGGAAACCTGTTCTGGTATCTCGTCGGTGGCGTGGGCGCTGGTCTCGTCACTTTTTTCGTCCTTCTTGTCGGCTTGAAGTCCAGCCTCATGACTTCGTTTGGTATCGCGGTCGTGCCGGTCATGCTGTGCCTTGCCTACATCTTCGGCCTGCGGCAGGGCAAGCCGCCCGGATATGACCGCGACATGTTCGAGCGCTGTGTGTCTGGCAGCGGGTTCGGCCCCGACCCTGAACGACTTCCTCAACACCCTTTCGATGCACCCTAAATTCACATGAGCCAGAGCATTCTTGAAATCTTGAACGATGCCGAATCGGCCCTGCGCGAGAACCTGCACCGGCACGATCTCGACCCGGTGGCCAGGGCGCACATGGAACGCGCGTTATGCCACACGCGTGAGGCGTACATCGCCACGAACGAAATCGGCAAGGCTCGCACGGTGCAACGTCTCGTCAGCGACCTGGACAAGGTCGAGCGGCTCACCGAACGACTCCGCAGGCGGCATTCCGAAGGTATCGTCGCCAAACCCATCCGAGCCCATGTTTGAACGCGCTCCCAACGGCTACTTCGTCCGCGACCTGATGGTCTTTAACCATCTGCGGCGTGGTGGCTACATATCCAAGGGTTTCGTCTTCGAGGCTCCCGACCTGACGAACAGCCCGATTGCCGATCTCAATGCGTTCCAAGATCAACTCTGTCTCCTGCTGGCGTCACTCCAGGAACATCAGCGCCTTCAAGTGCAGTACTTCTGTGATTCCGATTACAAGGGGGAACTTTTGCGCTATCAGCAGGAGACAGAGCGTTTTTCCAATGTCTGGACCAAGCGCGTCCGCAACGAACGGTTCAGCCGTTACTGGCAGGCCATGTCCGAACGGAAACTGCGCCGCCAGCGCGTTATCTTTTACATCTCGCGCTCGCTCGAAGACGCGGCCAAGTCCTTCCAATCTGCCAACTCGCGGCGTGACTACTACGCGGCGTTGCTTGACCAGTTGCAGACGGAGTTCGAGCACGTTCACCGCTTACTGCTCGAAATCTTCAGTGCGACCGGGGCGCGCGTGGTGCCGATGACCGATCTTGACCACTTCCGGCACTGGAAACGGTTCCTCAATCCATCTTTCAACGACCGCTTTGATTATGATCCGGCGGACGGTTTTGCGCCTGAACTCTCGATGCAGGAGAACTGCTGGCACAGCGAGGGGCATGGACAAAGCGATTACGGATTTTTCCTCGACGGCCACTACCACTCGCTGCTTGTCCTGACGCGCTGGCCACGCACCACCTATCCGGGCATCATTCAACGTCTCACCAGCCTACGGCTTCTCGATTACACGATTACGGTGAACATCGATCCGTTGCCTGTCTCTAAGGAAATCAACAAGGAGGAAAAGGAACACGACCGCGTGGCTGGCGATTACGCCAGCGAAAAAAAAATTTCGCTGCTTTCCGTGATGGAAAAGAAGCAGAAGAAGATTCACGCGCTCATGCAGGGGCAAACCATCCCGTTCCACGCGCTGTTCGTCATCCGTGTGTGGGACAAGACAAAGGACGGCCTCAACGCCAAGGCCGGGGCCATCAAGAACGCCGTGAACTCGATGAACGCGGCGCAATACTTCGAGAGCAACCTGCCCAGCACATCCAAAAACCTGTTCTTCCAGACATGGCCGGGCTGGACGTGGGGCCGCTACGGGCACCGCAGGCTTTACTCCGAGCATCGGTATCTCGCCGACATGCTGCCGGTCAGTAGCACCTTCACCGGGCACCTGCTGACCGCCGAAGCGATTTACGATGGCCCGCAGGACAATCTCGTTGGCGTCGAGACTTTCTCAGGCTCCGCAGACAACAAATCACCGCAGCACGCCGTTCTGCTTGGCATGTCGGGCGCAGGCAAATCGGTGACTGTTTGCGACCTGCTCACGCAAACCGAGGGCTACTTCGGTTACACCGTCATCATTGAGGAGGGATTGAGTTACGGGATCTACACCGCAACCGTCGAGGGAGGCGCGCGGCCCATCATCATTCACCCGGATGGCGACCTGACCATCAATTATCTCGACACGAAGGGACTGCCGCTCACGCCCGATCATTTGTCCGCCGCCACCGCGCTTGTCGCCCGGATGATTGGCACGAGTGCCCAGGAGGACAAGCAGATGCTCCGACAGGCGCAAATCGCCAAGTACATCAATCTGCTATACGAGGATGCGTTCCAGGACTGGCAGAAGAAACGCCACGATCAATTGCTCGACATCGCACGCCACGCGCTGGCGTTGCAGAAGTTCCGGGCGGAACGGATGCCGCCCGGCGCGACCACTCTCGAAACTTTTGCGGACTTCCGCGACCAGGCGGGGTCTGGACCCATGCAGTCCCAGGCAGGATTCACCTTCAACGAGTGGGGGCGGGAATACCTCGCCCAATTCGACGAGGGAACAGTCCTGAGATTCCTGAAAGACCCCAGAACCAGCAAGGAAGTCCGCAATCTGGCCTTCGCCCGCTTCGCGTCAGACGAGTTTCCGACGCATCGAATGTTGCAGGAGTTGATGATGCTCGACCCGGTGGGCACGGAGCGGGAGCAGATTCTGGAGATTGCCACGCTCCTGCTCCCGTGGTGTCGCGACGGCAACTACGGCTGCCTGTTTGACGGCGTGACCAACATTTCGCTCACCGGCAGGATCGCGCACTTCGAACTGGGCTACATCCCGGAGAGCGCCAAGGAACTCAAGTCCGCTGCCGGCTTCCTTATTACCAATCACGCCCGCAAACACATCATGACGCTGCCGCGCGCCATTCGGAAACGAAACGTGTACGAGGAGGTCGCCCGCTTCCTCGACATCCCCGGAGGCCAGGAAATCGTGCAGGAGAGCTACGCCCAGCTTCGCAAATTCAATTGCTGGAACATCTCCATCGTGCAGCAGTACGCGCGCTTCAAGCAATCGCGCATCCGCTCGGCCGTCTTCGGCAACAGCCGCCAGTTTTATATCATGCGGCAGAATGACCGGGCGGATCTGGAGGACATGGGCCGGGACATTGCCATCCCGGAAGTGACCCAGCACGCCATTATGAATTACCCGCTGCCGGACCATCAAACCGGCCAGAAGTATTCGCCGTTTACTTATCTCCACACCGATTCCACGCGCAACCTCTGCGGCACGGTCCACAACGTCGCGTCCCCGGAGATGCTCTATTGCTCCAGTTCGAGCGGCGAGCACTTCGACAAGCGCGCACGCGAACTGCGCGAAAGCAAAAGCGTCGTCGATGGCATCATCCAGCACGCCAACCGGCCCAAACCGTCCTCCAACGATCACCACTCATGAAACACAAACTCATCACCTTCAGCGCACTCCTCTGTATCTCCGCAGTCACATCCCTCCTCACCGGCTGCGCCGCCACCCGAACCCTCAGCGACGTTGGTCTCGGCGCTGGCGGCGCAGCTCTCGCCCATGAGATGTCTGATGGAAATCCGGTCGCCACGGCAGCCGGAGCTGCCGGCGGCGTGCTTCTCAGCGAGGGATTACATTACTTGGCCGGAAAGCAATCCGCCAAGGCTTACGCCGCCGGCTACGACAAGGGCAAGAGCGACGCCGTAAAGCAACAATACTGGATCTACATCGCCCAACAGCGGCAGCGCAATCGCGTCAGCAGCGTCCGTTTGTATCCGGTGCAGTTGCCGGAGCAGCGCATCGACGGTGTGACGTTTCAACCAACCACCAAATACCTCCGTATCGAGGAATAGCAGGCAGCGCCTGCACCCCAAAGGAAAGCACCATGAAAAGGATCATCGCACTCACCATCGTTTCGCTGACGCTCGTGTCGTCGGCCCGCGCTCAGTGGATCGTGTTCGATCCCACGAGCAACATTCAGTCAATCCTCAACACCGCGCAGGAAATCGCGAAGTTCGTGGAGATGATTCAAAACCAGGTGGAGCAGATCGAGCAACTCACCGAACAAGTGGAAACGCTCCATCATTACGTGGACCTGTTTGGCGATCCATCCAAGTTTGCTCCGGCCTCCATTACCGCGCTCACCGCCGATCTCAAGAAGACTGAGCTTGGCGAAACGTTGACCGAACTCCAAACCGCCGCTGACGCGGCGACGGCAATGGCCTACACGGGAGCGGGGCTGTTTCAGGCCGTCAACGAACAGTTCACTACGCCCAACGGCACAACCGTCCAGCGACGAGAGCAACCCTATCGAGCTATCGCCGCCGTTCAGCAGACGACGGACAACTACATCGACGTGTCGAAGGACGCAGCTTCACGGCGGGTCACGCTCAAGAGCGAGATCGCCCGGACCACCGATGCACTCAAGGCTGCGCAAACCGACGCAGAAGTTCAAAAGCTCACGGGCGTTCTCATCGGACTGTCGGCGGCGCTCGACAGCACCGATCACGAGATCAGTCAGGCCACCTCTGCCGCCCTAGTGCAGGACATCGCCAACCGCGCGGACGATAAACGACAGGTCGAGGCGAAGAAGGAACAGCAGCACGCCGAGTTCACCGAGGCTATAGACAAATATGGCAAGACCTTCCGCGTGTTCTCGACGCCGGTTGCCTTCCCCACGAAGTAACACCTGCCGAGTTGTATGGCGCGTTTCGAGGACATCTTTCCGACCTTCATCCAGAAGTGCGCGGACCTGCACGAATTGCTCCGGCTCGTGGCGTTCGCGTTGTTCATCGTCGGCACGATTGTCTTCGTCGGCCACGGTGTCACCGGCCGGAAGATCATCTTCCATCTGGTGCGCCTGTTCTTGCTCACGGCCCTGCTTGTCATGGTTCCGGTGTGGGGCAACCAGCTTCAAGCATTGCTCCAGGACTCCATCCTCAGTGGGCTTGGCGTTGACCCAGCCAACGTGCAAGACCAGTACAACGCGCTGCTCGTGGTCAAGCGCGACGCCGGTGCCGAGCGTTCGTGGTGGGATATTCTCGGCGACCTCAACGCCTTCACCATAGAGACCCTGGTGTCGGGGATTCTGTGGCTTGTCGGGCAGTTTGCCTCGTTGCTCCTGTTCTGGGCCTACATCATCCAGAAATTCATCCTGTTCACCGGCTACGCCCTCTCACCGCTGCTCATCGGGCTTATGGCTATCCCGCCTCTGCGCTCCGTCGGCAACCGTTATCTCACGCATCTCGTCGGGGTGCTGCTCTGGCCGCTAGGCTGGGCCATGGCCGCGCTCGTCACGCAGGGGATTTTGGATTACATGACCGATCCGTCGCTGCGGTTCGTTGATCCCACGGCAACATTCTATCAGTTGCAAACTTCCCTTGGCGTCGCGGTGCTGGCGTTCTGGATCGCGTTCAGCACCGTGGCCGGGCCGCTCATCATCCAGAAGGTCTTCACGTACGGCACGCTGGCGGGCGGTGAACTCATCGCGGGAGCGTTCAGCAGTTTCTTCCAGACGGCGGCCACGACGGCTGGCGCCGCCGCCGTCGGCGCTCAGACGGGCCTTCCTCTGGCTTCCCTCGGAGCGGCCGGAACTGCGGCGGTCTTGAGTACACTTTCCACCGCCGCCGGCCACGGCAGCGCAGGAGCCATCATCATCGCAGGCAGCGGCCTGCCGCCCCGCAGCGCCCGTGGCCGGCCCGGTGACGACATCACTGGTGACAAGGCAGTCCGCGAACTCATCGCCAAATCCAAAGGCCACTACTACTGACCAACTATGGAAACTTCCGAACCCATCCCGCGCCAGACGGCAACGAACAACGGTTCATCCAATGTCCGCGCGCCGCGCAAGCGATTCGATCCCACGCAACTGTTCGCGCAGCGCGACCGGCTGCCGTGGTTCTGGTTCTTCGTCGCCGTAGCCGTGACGGTTGCCGCAGCGATTGACCGGTTCCACCTAGTCAATCAGTTCAAGCAGCGTGAGCGCGTTGTCATCATTGATCCGGCGCAGACCTATTATGTCAGCCCGCTGCTCCAATTTCAGGAGGCCAAGCAACTCCATGCGCAACAGGCGGAACTGGCCGCCATGACGTTTCTCAGCCGCAACCCGAAGGAGTTTGACCATCCCGATTTGCTTCGCCAGGTGTTTCTGAAGTCCTCGCTGGAAAAGGCTCAGGACCACCGCTCCCGCGAGGCGGTTGAGTTTCGCGCCAAGCAACTTCATCAAAAGCCGGAGATTGCGAAGATCGAGATTCTGGCCACGCGTGAGAACGAAGTGCTTGCCAGCGTCTCCGGCCAGGTGATTCGCACCGGCATCTTTCAGGAGAAAGTCTTCAACGAGGCTTTCGGGTTCAAGCTCACGCTCCGGTTTATTCGCAATCCAAACATGGCCGCCAACGGCCGCTTCCCCACCGCTGTCGGTGACTTCAAATATGAAATCAATAAGTAGCCTCCTGTTGCTCGCAGTCGCGGCCGCAACTGCCGAACCGCCCGAAGCCATTCAGCGCGTAACGCTCGATGAGCGGGTGGTCGTCACGGTGCCGGTCGCCACCAATCGCGTCACCACGATCAGTTTCCCCGGCCCTATCTCGGCCATCGATGCCGTGGGCGTCAGCGCTGATCCGAAAGTTCCTGCGCCATTCCAACTGGCGCACACCAAAGGTTCCCCCTTCCTGTCCGTGCGAGCAGCGACGCGGAAGGCGGCGACCAATCTGAACATCCGCTGGAACAGGAAGACCTACGTCTTCGAGTTGGTGGAGAGCGATGCACCAGTCTTGGCGTTGAATCTCGAAGACCGCGCGTCTGTTGAAACGGCACAACCTGCGCCGGTCGTTTCGCCCGCCCGGCTGCTGGCATTGCTCGACAAGGCCAAGGCGTTTCCGCTGCTCAAGCAACATCAGCCGGAGGCCGTGGCGCAGGCCCAGGCCCGGACGTTCACGGATAATCCGCAAATCACAGATTTCAACGATTACGAGATTCGAGTCGAGGAAGTGTTTCGGTTCAATCCCGAAGACACGCTCGTCTTTCAGGTTACGCTGCGGAACAAGTCTGACCAAGAGATTCGCTATCGCCCGGAGAGCTTCGCTGTGCGGGTCGGCAACCGCGTCTATCACCAGTCCGTCAGCGATGCGCCGGGCGTGTTGCCACCGAAATCGCAAAGCACGGCCTATTTCGCCGTCACTGGGACGCCGGACGGTGGCCGCAATGAGCTTTCATTGAAGAATGACTTCGGCGTGTTCGTGACCCGGCTCGCCAAGGAGCCGCCTCAGCAGCCGTCGCGAAACAATGAGCCACCAGCGGTCAGCCCGGAAGGAAAACAGCCATGAAGCCGCACGATTTCCTCAACTTCTTCAAAACCAAGACTGGCAAACTCGTTTTGTTCGTCATTGTCTTCGGTGGAGGGTTGATGCTGTTCAGTGCCATTCGAGACAAGAACGGCGGGGGTGATATTTGCACTGAACCACTGGCCCCGGTTCGCACCAACGACAAACCGCAAACGGTGCAGACCGTGGAACGACCGATGGAACTGTTTCGCCCACCGGCACCGAAGCCGGAACGAGCACCGCCGTTCAAGACAAACGTCCAAGCCAAAATCGCCGTCGAACCCCCCAAGCCGGCTTCTGCGCCGGCACCGCTCCCGTCAGCTCCGCCAATCAGTCTGTTCGCAGACGCGACAGCGGGTGTGCCCGAACCCAAGACGCCCGGGACGCACTACGCGCCGTATGGCCGGTTGATTCCGTGCGAGACCGTCATCACCGTGGATTCCGCTTCGATTCAGACACCCATTGTCGGCCTCATCACAGAGGACATTTATCACGCAGGCAGGCTCGTCATCCCCGCCGGGACCGAAGTTCACGGCACCGCACAAACCGATCGTCATCGCGAACGCATCGCCAGTGGCAACAATTGGACGCTGGTGTGGCAGACCGGCGAGGAACTCAAGCTCAAGGGTGTTGCGCTGGATCGGGAATTCTCCGGCGACCAGGAGGGCTGGGGCATCACGGATGGCAGCGCTGGGTTGCGCGGGCGAATTCTCAAGACCGATGACCTCGCGGAGATCAAATTGTTCGCTGCCACGCTGCTCAGTGGCGCGGCCAGCGCCATGACCGAAAAGGAGACCACCATTCTTGGCTCGATTGACAGTCGTTCACTAAACAACGCTCCCCTCAAAGGAGCGGAGGACGTGCTCAAGATTTACTCGCAACGCATTCTCGATGCGATTCAACGCGACGGGTTCTACGTGCGGATTGCCAGCGGAAAACAGTTCTACCTCTATGTCGTGCAAACCATTGATCGTTCGGAGGCCATCGTTGGCGGAGCGGCGAAACCGTTCACGGAAGAGCCGGCTTCCGCTGGTGGCTCTCCAACCGAACCGTTACCACCCGCCACCTTGCCCGCCGTGCCATCGTCATCTGTGTCCTCGCTCAACCTCAAACCCCAGCCATGAAATATCTCACTCTCATCTTGCTGCTCGTCGTCACGTCGTGCGCTTCGCGCCAAAAGCCCCAGGTCACGATCAAGCCCCCGCCCCCGCCCGCCGTGGAATCGAGCGAGGCGGTCCGCTATGCGGACATGATTCGCGCTTACCACATCGGGCGCTACGTGGACCCGAACCATCCCGACATAATACACGAACTGCATCCGGTTTTCCGTGTTGAAGCTCGCTCGCGCTGGAATCTGAAGCCCGGCGATCCTTGCACGCCAGGTGCAGTCCTCCTGAACCCACCGGAACACGCAGCGTTTTCGCCACCACCGGCCAACGATGCCATCGTCGCCGAGATGAACCGGCAGAAGGAGGCAACTGAACGCGTGATGCGCGAAGCCTCGCAGCTCGCGCGTTCGTACGAGGAGCTTCAGAAAGTCATCAAGGACATGTCCGTCGTCGCCAAGAATCATGCGTGGATGGGCGGGCGGATTCTCAATGCCGAGCGCCGCGTCGGCGAACTCGAAGCGGAACTGCGCAAGATAACCGCGCTGCCCGCGCCCACCACCAATGAGGTTCGTTCCTCCACCATCGAAGCGCCTGATGCGCCCAAACCATGAAATACAAATTTGCTGTTCACGCAAACGACGGCGCGTCGGTCCCGTCGCCTATGCGCCCAGCGAAAACGGCAGATGCCGTGCTACCAAACCATGAACCCAATGCAGAGTTGTTATGAATAAATCGAAAACACCCGCGCCCTCCAGCGCCAGCGGGAAGGCCGCCCCGTCCGAACCGCCCACCTACAGGCAAAACCCGGAAGTCGATGCCAAGATCGATGCCTACATCAAAGAAAATCCCAAGTATTGGTCCTACGTTCAGGGGATGCCCCGCGAACGGTTGGAACGCACGCTCGTCCTGAATGAAGTGCGCGAACTCGACCGTCAGCAACGGATGAGGGAAGGCATCCTCAAGCAGATTAACAAATCGCCAGCGCTCAAAGCCGCCTACGATACGCTCGTCAAAGACCTGCCGGAAGA
>Ga0187893_10001896_pt1 | contig 47751 bp, 46 predicted proteins | sample MA1701074metaG_FD_139574 | JGI IMG/M metagenome (GOLD analysis project Ga0187893, IMG submission 139574) | White microbial mat communities from a basaltic lava cave in the Kipuka Kanohina Cave System on the Island of Hawaii, USA - MA170107-4 metaG ... | reverse complement strand
CGTCTCCGGCTCCGATGATCTGCCGAGCTACTCTGTCGAGGTCGGCCTGTCGAAGATTCCGGCCTTTTTCATGCATACCGGCGTTGTGCTGAATTCCATCGCATTCAGTTTCCAGCGTTCGGGTGCGGCGACGGCCACCATCAACGCCATCGCCCAGGGAGAGGATCGGAACAACGCCACACTCGGCGGTACGCCCCAGACGCTCACCTTCGGGCGGATCAGCCAGTTTCAGGGCGAGATCCGCAGCGGCGGCGTCCCCATCGCCAACCTGACGGCGGGCAGCGTCACTTACTCCAACAATCTGGAGCGCATAGAAACCATCCGTGACGACGGCAAGATCGACGGCGCCGATCCCACGGTCGCGGCCCTGACAGGCAGCATCGATGTCCGCTTTGCCGATACGACGTTTTTCGACAAGGCGCAGGACGGCGATCCGGTTGATCTGGAGTTTTCTTATACGCTCGATGCCGGACTGTCCCTGACCATCACGGCACATGAGGTTTATCTGCCCAAACCCAAGGTCGCCGTCAACGGCCCTGGCGGCGTGCAGGCGACATTCGAGTTTCGCGGCGCGAAGAACGAAAGCGCCGGTCAGATGCTCACAGTCACTCTTCTCAACGATCTGGACGGGAGTCAGTACGCATGATTATCCGAACGATAAGGGACTGGAATATGTGCCATCGCTGCAGGAAATAGATATTCCGTGGGGAAGGCCGAAGGAATGATCAGTTATGGCGGTTGGAATCGTGCTTTGCCGCGTAATCGTCAATCAGAGCGCGGATCATGCGCTGGTAAGGAACATTCAGTTTTTCTGCCTGGTTCTTGAAAAAATCAACGCTGTCGCTGCTCAAAGCCAATGTGACTTTGACCGTTTCGTCTTTTTTGACCAACTGGTTCGGCGGCGGCAGGAAATCGTCGGAGATTTTAAACGCGCCGATTTCACCGTCTGTGTATTTAACTGTTTTCTTGCTCATAGACTTTACGTCCTTTCCGCCAGTATCCGGCACCGAAAATGCGAATGATATTGTCCCTGTAAGTAAAACGCACCGTCATAACACCGTCACCGACCTTGCCAAAACAAAAGTACCGCTTCTCTTTATCACTGTGATCCAGATCTTCTGCGATAACGCGTTTCGGATCGAAAAAAGCGTCTTGCGCTTCGTAAAATGAAACGCCGTGTTTTTTCTGGTTGGCCGTGTTCTTGGCCTCGTTCCAATCAAAGCTCGGCTGCTTCATCTTCCATTATACCGTGGTTTATCCATAAAAGCCATATAAAAGTATGGCTAAAAGTATGTATAGATCACCATATAGAATTTTCCGGGATAAATCAATGCTTAACAGGAAAAAGGACTGGCCGGAGGCTCTTGCCGCCGAGATCGAGCGCGTCTGGCGTTTGTCCTTTTCATGGGGTGACCACGATTGCTGTCTGTTCGCTGCCAATTGCGCTCTCGTTCTTACCGGCGTTGATCTGGCCGCCTCGTTCCGTGGCTACCGGACGCGGCGGGAGGCGATGGCGGTTCTCAAGAAATTCGGCGGTGTGGGTGGTGTGGCCGAGGCAGTCGCCCGCACACACGCTGTTCCTGAAATCGTGCCTCTTTGCGCGCGCCGTGGCGATGTTTGCCTTCTCGACGCCGGACGCGGCGAGACCCTCGGCGTGTGCGTCGGCGACTGGATCGTCTGCTCAGGCTTCAGCGGCCTGACGGCCTTTCCTCTGCTTCAAGGAATCCGCGCATGGGAGATCGGATGAATGCCTCAAGCTATTCCTGTCGTCGGTGCCGTTGCTGGCGCATTAGTCAGCAAGGGAGTCGCCGCTGCCATTGGCGGGGGCGTGATCGGGAGCATCGTCGGTTCCATCGCCGGGGGTGTCGTTTCGGTCGGCGTGTCCTATCTGGGTTCGAAGGCGTTCGGAAAGGAGCCGGACCGTCCCCGTGTCGAGAGTTCCAGTCTGCTGTCCGCCGAGATTAAGGGCGGCGGCCGGACGCAGATGGTGCGCCAGCCGATCACCAGTCACCGTATCGTCTACGGCAAGACGCGCGTCAGCGGTCCCATCGTGTTCATACACAGCCGTCCCGTCAGCGGATCCAGCGACAAGCTCGATATGCTGCATGTTGTGATCGTTCTGGCGGCTCATGAATCGAGCGCCATAGACGATATCTACTTTAACGACGGCGTCGTTGCGCTGGATGGAAACGGAAACGCGACAGCGGCTCCCTTTAAACAGGGCAGCACGGTTTTCGCCAGCGTTTATAAGCATCTGGGCACTGCAAACCAGGCCGCCGACCAGGTTCTGATCGATAACAGCGGCGGAAAATGGACCAGCGGCCACCGTCTGCGCGGCCTGACATACATCCACGCCATGCTGCGCTGGGACGAAACCGCCTATGCCAGCGGCCTGCCGAACATCTCGGCGGTGGTGGAAGGCCGCGAACTCCACGATCCGCGCACGGATGAAACGGCATGGTCGGACAACGCCGCGCTGTGCATTCTTGATTACGTCATGTCTGACTTTGGTCTCGGCGCGACGCTCGACGAGATCGATCTCAATTCCTTCATCGCCGCAGCCAATATCTGCGACGAGGAAGTGGATACCATCGATGCCACGGAAAAACGCTACACTTGCGACGGCGTGGTCGATCTGGCCGCCAGCCCGCGCGACATTCTGGAGGATATGCTAACCTCCTGCGCCGGATTCCTGACCTACACGGGCGGGAAATGGCGGCTCAAGGTCGGCGCTTACATCGCGCCCATGTTTACGCTGGAGCCGCAGCACGCCCGCGATGCGGTCATGCTCAAGCCCCACCGCTCCCGGCGCACCTTGGTCAATACCGTGCGCGGCGCGTTCGTCTCGCCGGACCACCAGTGGCAGCCTACGGACTACCCGGAAGTTTCAAATACTTCCTACCTTTCGCAGGACGGAGAAGAGAAAATCGCGGCCACGCTGGATTTGCCGTTCACGCAGTCGTCCACAAGGGCGCAGCGCATCGGCATGATCGCGCTGGAACAAAACAGGCGGCAGAAACAGATTCTGTTTCCGTCGAATCTTGTGGGCTTCCAGCTGGCGGCTGGCAATACCGTGGCCGTCGATCTGCCGCGCTTCGGTCTGGCCGGACTGCCTTGCACCGTAACGACATGGTCGATGACGGAAGATCTGGGCGTCGACCTGACGCTCGATGAGGACGGCGCTTCTATCTACGAGTTTTCGGTCAGCGACCTGAAAAGCCTGGACGCCTCGCCGGAAGTGGTCGCGCCGAACAATGCTGCCGTGCCACCCGCCGTACCGCAGAATCCCGTGGCTGACGCGGGGGCCGACTACATCCACATTAGCTGGGACCGCGTGGCCGACAGCGATCTGCGGTACATCGAGGTCTGGGAGAATACCGAGGACACGGAGGATCCGGAAAACGACGCCTCCCGCATCTCCGAGGTCTATGGCAGCGAACTGACCCGCAATAATCTCGCGGGCGGCACGACCCGTTACTACTGGCTGCGGTCGGTCGACCGCTATGGCAACAAATCGGCTTTTGCCGGTCCGGTCGACGCGACCACCTCCGGCGATGCCTCAATCGTCCTTGTATTGGAGTGACATCATGACAACGACAAAGAAAATCTCGGAACTGCCTGACGCCGGGACGCTAACCGGCGACGAGCAAATTCCGCTCGTACAGGACGGCGCCACGCGCAAGACCACGGTGGATGATATCCGCGACGGTCTGTCGTCCGAAGGACACACGCATGTTCTGGCCGACATCGTCGATGCCGGAACAGCGGCGGGAGCCGACATCGGTGATTTTGCCACTGCAGCGCAAGGCGCAAAGGCGGACACGGCTGTGCAGCCGGAAGACCTCGGCACGGCGGCGGCGGCGGATACGGGAGATTTCGCCACGGCGGCGCAAGGCGCAAAGGCCGATACTGCCATCCAGCCTGAAGATCTGGCCGATGTCGCCACCAGCGGGGATTACGCCGATCTTATCAATACGCCGTATCCCGGCCTGGTAAACGCCATCATCAATGGCGGCTGTCTTTTGTCCCACCGGGGGCAACAATCCCTCAGTAACTCCTGGCAATACGGTCCGGTGAACCTGCTGGCGGTCAAGGCTGAGGGAACCGTGTCGGCCGGCACGATCAAACAAGTCAGCAGCGCCTTCACGCTGACGGTCACGGGCGGCGCATGCTTCGTGGAGAACGCCACGCTGACGGGTTCCGGTGCTGTCTTGTTCCGCCGCCGGATCGAGGCCAAGGACGCCGCTCCGTTTTACAATCAGGCCGCCCGCTTTTCGGCGCGAACCTATCACGATGTGGGTTCGGCAATGGATTACATCATCACCGTCCGCAAGGCGGACGCGGCGGACGATTTTTCTACCACCACGCAGATCGCCACGGACACGGTCTCGGTCGCCAACGATACGAATGCCAGTATCGCGCTTGCCGTGCCGGACATGGGCGATTGCCGCAACGGGATTGAGATCGAGGTCAAAATCGACTGCGGCGCGATCACGACGAAGGATTTTTATCTGGCCGAACAGCAATTCAGCATCGGCGCCGTTCAAAGGCCGTTCGAACTACGGCCCGTGGCTCTGGAAATGAAGCTCGTTCATCGTTATCTGCGGCCCGTTACGGGGCTGGTGGCCGTCGCCAACTCCGGCAGCAACATGCAGGTCGTCCTGAACCACCCCGACATGCGGATCGCCCCCACTTACGAAGCGACGGCTGCTCTCGACTTCACGGACGGCTATACGGCGGACTTTTCACAGTCCGCGCCGCATATCGGCACCATCCATGAGAACACCAAGGACAATGGCCGGGCAGACATCGCCCTGTTTTCAGGGCTGACATCCGGCCGGTTCCACATCCAGCGCGGCACCGGCGCGATAATTCTCGCCAGTGCGGAGCTTTAATCCATGTCCAAGAAGATCGATGACATTCTGATCCCCGGCCAGAACGTCAATAAGCTGAATTTACGGAAATATCTCGGCAGCCGGGAGGTCGTCACACCGCAGGATTACGGCGCCTACGGTGACGGGATCGTGGATGACACCGAGGCCATCAACACGGCCCTGGCGGAAAACGGTGCCGTCTTTCTGCCGCCCGGTGCCTACCGCACCACGGCCCCCATCGTGCTTGGGTATGGGCGCATGTTGTTCGGCACCGGAGACGTTTCCGTGATCCAAGCGCGGGAAGAACCGTACGATCCCATCGAACTGCCGGATTACTCGTCAGATTTCAATGCTGTGGAGGTCGTCGAAGGATACTGCACGATCCAGAATCTGCGGGTCGTTGGCGGCGGCTCCGGCATCATGCTTTATGGCCGCGATGGGCCGTGCGTCAAGAACGTCATTGAAAACGTCTCGATCTGGGACTGTGTCAACGGCCTGACGTTCGACGGCTGGGACGATACGGACAAGCCCTGCTACTGGAATAATGCCAGCCGTATCCTGATTGCAAGATCGCAGTTGAACGGCGTCCTGTTCACGGTCACGCCGGGAGACTGGGAGGATCCTGAAACTTTCGGTGACAGCCCCAACGCCAACAAACTGCATGATGTACGGGTGTATTCACTGTCGGCTCCCATGTCTGGCAGCGGCTTTTTTATCAGCGCGGGCCGGTACAACAACTCGTTCATCGATTGCGAGGCCAACGTTCACACCTCGGCGGAAGCCTGCTTCCGGCTTGGTTTCGCCACGGACCACAACGTGATCGTCAATTTCTACGCCGAAAGTCTGGGTCTCGCCCCCGGCATTCGGATCGATAACGGCAGCACCAACACTTCCATTGTCAATCTGTTTTCGGCGACGGGCGGCGCGGCCATCTGGGATCCGACACTGCACGGCGAATATCAGGCTTACAATGCCGGATTCCCTTACAAGAATTTTCTGAAAGACACATGGATCACGGATGTCCATATCGACGGCATGACGCGGGGAACGACTTTCATCGATCCCCCGGCAGAGCATGTCGGCAACATTGAGATTGATCTGGAGCATACTTTTTATCTGCTCAGTTCATTCAACAAGTCCTATGACCTGATTTTGCCGAACGCTGCCGATGCGGTGGGACGCTGGGTCACGCTCAAGAAATCCGATCTGCGGGAAAACCCCATCACCGTCAAGGAGGCTGACGGACCGGGGCCGGACCGCAGGGACGTCATCCTGCTCCAGCAGTACGACACGATCACGCTCATGTCGAACGGCGCGAACTGGTGGATCCTGAGCGACAACCGGACTCCAGCCCTCAGCACGTTCGTGGACGGCTCCGAATTGTCCGGGCCGTACGAGGCCAGCATGCTGCACAGGGTCTATCTGGTTTCGGCCTTTACAGGGCAGGCGATCTTTCAGATTCCGGCGCCGTCTGCCGCTCCGGGGCGGCTGGCGACAATCAAGAAGATCGATCCGTCATCAAATCATGTGAAGGTCCAGCTGGCCGGAGGATCCGGCGGGCCGGACGCGCAAATCTGGAGTCTGACGTCCCACTTTGCGGCCATGACCATCTTCTCGGATGGCGGCCAGTGGGTCGTGTTGTCGACTTATTAATCATCAAAAAAGGAGGTTCTCCATGTCCCCCGCAGAATACGGGCTGCTTCTGGCTATTCTGGTTCACAGCGCGGCAGTCGTCACGGCAGCCGTAAAGCTCATCGCCTGGGTCGTCAAGAAGCAGGCCGTCACCGACGAGCGAATTCGCCAGCTTCAAAGCCAGGTCGACAACGATGTCACAGGCCGCCGCGTCGTCGGCGAAATGCGCGAGGACATCGCCGTTATCAAATCCCAGATCGCCGACATCCGCAGCGACGTCCAGACCCTAAACCAGAAAGTGAGCATGCCATGACATACAGATTCTCCCAAGCGTCCGAGGAGCGCCTCAAGCATCTCGTTCCCGACATGGTCCGGGTCGTCCGCCGCGCCCTTTCTTTTCAGGTCATGGATTTCACCGTCCTTGAAACCCTGCGGGATGAGGAGCGCCAAAAAATGCTCGTCGCGGCAGGATCGTCCCAGAAAGCCGACAGCCTGCATTTGGCGAACGGTGACGGTCTGGCCGAAGCCGTCGATCTTCTTCCCTATCCCTACAACGTGAACGGCGTCGATGTCTGGCAGGACAAGCAGCGTTTTGCCGTCCTCGCTGGAATCATGTTCGCCGCCGCCGCTCTCGAAAACGTCCCGATCCGCTGGGGCGGCGATTGGGACGGCGACGGCAACAACGCCGACAGCAAGTTCCACGACATGCCGCATTTCGAGTGCAGGAGATGACAATGCTTAAACCCGATTCAAACGATCCGATGAAAATCAGGCGGACACTGGCCTTCCTGGTTTCGGTTTATGCCTTTCTGCTGCTGCCGAACCTGCTGGTTTTCTACCACGCCTTCCTCGCTTTCGACGTCGATCTGTTGAAGGCGATCCTCACCTATGTCGGCGTCCTGGCGGCCGGTCCCATCGGCGCCTACCTCTACGCCGCTCAAAAAAACGGGAACAAGGAGAAATGATGGATTTCATACTCAAACATTGGCGGGCCGTAGGCGCTGGTCTGCTCGTGCTGGTCCTGTCCGCCAGCCTGGCTTGGCAGGGCCACAGGATCGCCTCCCTTAAACAGGAGCGCGACGACGCGCGCGCCAGCCTGGCCACCTATCAGGCGGCCCTGGACGGCCTGCGGGCCGACACCGCAGCGAAAATCAGCGCGCTGGAGGCCGAAAGCGGTCGCCAGACCGCCCGCGCCCAGAATCTGCAACGTCTTTTAGGACAAATAGAAGGAGCAAACGATGAAAAAAACGGTGTTGTGGCTCCCGTTCTGCGGAATGCTATTGACCGCCTGTACGGCCCCGATGCCGCAGGTGAAACTCATAAAGCCGGAGATTCCCCAAAGCCTCCTGACATGCGCTGACGCGCCGCACCAGCCCGCTCCCGGCGCGACGCAACGCGATGTGGCGTCCTGGGCAGCGCGCCTTTGGTACGCCCACGGCGATTGCAAATCGAAACTCAAGGCTGTCTCGGAAGCCGTCCGCTGAAAGGAAAAGCCATGCTCGTATCCGTGGGTCATTTCGTTGGTGCTGAAAAAAGCCGCAAGGCTGGAATAAGCGGATTGCTGATCGATTTCAACTACACCACCAACTGGTGCAGCATCAAGGACATCGCCATCCTGAACGCCGGAATCGACGTCATTCCCTCTATGGCGGCTTCAAGCCAGAACGCCGTCATCATCACGGGATTTGACGATCTTTCTTCCGGCCAGATGAATACGAACAGCGATTATAACGCCAATGTAAAAAACTGGCCCACGGCGGCGTTTCCTGGCGAATTGACACCACATTGGAGCGATTCCGGCTCATCCAGCATGAAAGCCTGGTTCAAGTTCACTTCTCCGGTCATTTTGACCGCCGTGAAAATCTACATGCAAGGGGTTACTACATATGGTTTTCCGCCGAACATTTTTTTCTCGGACCAGGACGGCGTGCAGCTGACACCTGCGGCGGCGCCATCAGGCATCAACGACTATATCCGACATTAGGTGAGCGTAACGAGCAGTTGTTTGAACCTGAGTGTGGCCGAGCAGCTTGCCAATCATGGCAAGACTCTGTCCAGATGATACCGCTAGTGAGGCAAAGGAATGACGCAGATCATGGATCCGTAAATCGGACAGTCCCGCCTTTTCTCTGATACGGCGCCACGGCTTTTGCATGTCGGTCCAGAATTTCAGCGGAAGCGTTCCGTATATCACATAGGGATTACCCTCCGGCCTGTCGTCGTGATCTTTCATTCTTTGCAGAAGGCCAATGACAGCAGGGCCGACATGAACAATTTTTGCGCCCGTCTTGGAATCCGGTAGTCTCAAGCAACCTTCGGCAAAATCGATGTAGCTCCATTTCAGTGTCTGGATTTCACCGAGCCGACAGCCGGTGAGAATCAGGAGCCTGATGGCAAATATAACGGGCAAGGGTTCCGTCTTGTTTGTTTCGGCATTTTCGAGAACGGCTCCCAGCCGCTGCAATTCCTCGTCTGTGAGATAACGCTCCCGTTTTTGTTCGCCGTATTTTGGTATATGGCGCCGGGGATTTGTTCCGTCAGCGCGCAGCCCCCACAGCTCGGCCAGATTGAACATTTTGGAGATTACCTCAAGGCAGCGATTTGCATCATACGGCGTGTCCCGCATGTCGTGATGGAAGTTGGCGATGTCGGCGCGGGAGACTTACGAGACCCTGAGATTTCCGAGAGCTGGCAGAATGAATTTTTCCAGATACCGTTCATATCCTCTGACGGTGCGGGGCTTGCAGTGCAATTTTGCATGCTCATCCAGATAGCGTTGAGCCAGATCGCGGACGACAGGCTCTCTTGATCTTTTGGCCCTCTCTCCCTGCGGATCCTCGCCGTCCTTGACGCTGGCGATGGTCTTGAGCGCCTTGTCGCGCGCCTGTTCGGTCGTCAGGACACCGTGCTGGCCGAGGGGCATTCTTTTGATCTTTTTCCGCCAGAGATATTGAACGTAATAATTTCGGCGTCCGGAGGGGGAGATGCGAACGCTGAACCCGGTGAGTTGGCTGTCAAAGAGGAAGTAGGGCTTGTCCTTGATCTCGGCGCGTTCGACCACGTTCTTTGTAAGTTTTTGCATCGGCGCCCGTCCTTTCCCGTTCGATGAGCCTCTGTCTCCATGCAGCCATTGAACGTCGAGAACATCAAGTAATATCAATGTGTTATCGTGAATGCGCGCAAACAAAGGAAACGCCGAGAAACGCCCTTGTTCATCATCATCCGTGTACTAACTGTGTACTAAAGAGGGCGAAGGTTCGTGCGAAAAAGCGCGGATTCACGAGAATATTTAAAAGGTTGATCAATCGCGGCATTCGCGTTAATGTGCCCGCAATTCAAAGGTTTTCTTGTTACCGCGGGGTGGAGCAGCCCGGTAGCTCGTCAGGCTCATAACCTGAAGGTCACAGGTTCAAATCCTGTTCCCGCAACCAACTTTCAGTCAGGAAAATCAAATACTTAGGCCGCATCTCGATAGGATGCGGTTTTTGTTTTTGGGCATCTTTGGAAGTATTCCGGAAGCAAATTTCTTCGGAGCGCCGGACGGTGTATTATTTTCGGGAATTCCATTTCTTAAGGATGAGGCTGGCCAAAGTTCCAATGCAATTATGACTTTAAAAGCAAGGAAATTTGGCGGTAAAAAATCTATAAAGAATAGAACATGAAAACCCAAAAACCTTTTCTTCAATCAATCCTGTCTCATGCCAAATTGCGCGAATTGGCCGGTGAAAAAGTATTTGCGCGCGGGGAAGAGTATTGCGGGCGCAGGCTTGTGAACCTGCTGTACCATGCGTCGCGAGAGGCTGCCATGGAAGTGGAAGGATCGTTGCCTTATAGGGTGGAATTGAGATTATCGGACGATGATAAAATAGAGGCGGAGTGCACCTGCCCGGCCATGCAGGACTGGGGCTTTTGCAAACATGCCGTGGCTGCCGGATTGTTCCTGATCGCCGCGCCGGCGCCAACGCACAAAAATTCTCCAAAAAGCCGGAAAGAAGAAAAGGATTCGTTTGCGCAGCGCTATCCTAATCTCGCCGGCTGGATCAAGGATGGGCATATCGAAATTGGCAGAGACGGCTACAGCACTTCGATGATCCGCGTGATCGACGAGGGTGGCGTGGTCTGGGAGGGCGGGACTCGTCATAAATCCATCGACAAAATGCTGGAGGAGGCCGAACAGGCCGTCAAGGAATGGTTTGATGAAAATTGATCTTCCATGACGGGCGAATATGAAATTGACTCAGCCCTCATCGGCAAATGGCGGATTGTGGAGATGGAAGGGTTTGACAGGGATTATATCGATCTTATGGGGCCGGGTTACATTGCTTTCGACAAAAACGGGCGTGGAGAATTGTCTTTCGGATGTGTCACCGGCAAACTGAATTGCTGGCACGGAGAAGCCGATGTAGATTTTGAGTGGGAAGGCAACGATGAAACAGACGAGGCCAACGGCAGCGGCGAGGCCGAACTTAGCCCGGATGGAACCCTGTCGGGAAGCATAGAATTCGATAACGGCGACGAGTCGGATTTCAAGGCGCGGAAATGGCCTTGATCAAGTCTCTTCCTGCGAAGATTTTTTGCCGCTATGTCGACGCTTCCTGTGCGGCTGGTTTATAAATGCACGATCCGCATTGTGGTGCCCCATTCCTTCCGCAGATATTCAGCCAGCAGACGGCAGAGCGCTGTGGACGCGGAGGGAAAACGCGGATATTTTGGAAAAATGAAAAAAAGCCTTTCGATCATATGTTCTTTTATTGTTTTTCCAATCCTTATCATGTTGCCTTGGAAGGCTGCGCACGCACATCCTTGTGATGCTTATCTGGCCAGCCCTGAAGCGAAAGACGCGGATAAAGCGGATGTATACGCCGCCTATGATTTTGGGCTGAAAATACAGGATGCCATACGCAAAAAAGATTCTGCTGCGCTACTGGCATTGATGGAGGGGGAGCTTATTCATCACGGCCCCCGGCGTTCTGTCATTGAGTTATACCCATTTGATGAGATATTTCCTGCTGAATGGCAGAAAACTGTCCTGGAAGGAAAGCCTGAGTGCGGCAGGGTAGGATGGCGCGGCTATATGGTGGCAAGAGGGCTTGTCTGGTATGAGAAGATCGATGCATCGTCGGCGCAATATACAATTACGGGCATGAATATGCCCTTTGAGGAAAATAAATATTTACCAAACAAAGATTTGCCGGAAGGTTGGCGTGTGGATGGAAAGCTGATACCGCCGCAATGTTTGCCGCACCCCTTTATTTCCCAGGATAATTTTGAATCCTTTGCCAGCTACTACAAACTTGATGTGGGTGAGTTTGAGAAAGAGCCGGGAAAGTTTTTTGGAGAGCCTATAAAAGATCTGGATTATCTTCCCGATGACTGGGCGGTAAAAGTTATCGCTCCCCTCGATGAATGCGGCCGTGACGCCGAAACGCCTGTCATGCAGCCGGATGGCAGCGTTCTTTCAGGGCAAATGCCGGATGCCGATGGCTACAAAATTCTTGGCAAAATCAATCCACAAGAGTGCGTCCAGCTCATCCCACATTATCCCGTGAAACCGGAACTATGCTACGCCATAAATGTTACCGAATACATGAGCGGCACCATGGGCAGATATGACAGTAATTACATTTACGGCCTGATCAGAGGGAAAGATAAAAATTATATCCTGCCGCTGCTTTCATTTGAGAGTAGCAATGACATGACGGCTTATATTGAAAAACATCTGTGACAACCCATCAGTATTAACGCTGCGTTTCTTCCTCCATCTCTGCCGCTTCAATGAATTGATCGAAGGTATCGCCGTTTCGACTGCTTTTGTCATTTGGTATTTTGCGGTGAGACTGTTCTGCAGCGGCTCTCCAGTCTCTTTGATTAACGGCTTTGAAAAAAGAGGGCCAGTTGCCACGAGAAAATCTTGTTTCCCCAAGGTTGAAAATCATGTCCATCAGCGCCACCTTTGCCGGCGGTGGGAAGCAGTCAAAATCAGAGAACTTGCCCGGTAGTTTGTCGCGGAAATAGGTAAATCGATCTTCAAACAGGCTGTCCCGTTCTGTTTTGGGAAGGTATAAGTTTACCCATCCCTTTTTCTTTTGAATATCCGCACTGACGTTAAATTTACCGTCCTTATCAAGATTCCCCGGTTGCGTCTTTTGTGCCTTTAGGGCGTTATAACCTTCCTCAATTTCCTTCTTTGTTGCATCCGGGCCGGATTCGGATCCAGTTTTCCAGGGCAGGTTCGTGAATTTTTTCTCCTCGTCGATATTGATGCCGATGCCAACGGTAATTTTAGAAGCAGTGTCGATGTAAGGGTACGGAATATCATCTTCATGGCTTTCAATATTATCTTTTGCCTTGTCCTCCCACGGCAAACCCGCAAAACATTTTTGCTTCTTTTTCTTTTCAATTTGCTCTTGTGTCGCCGGCGCAGCCCAGCAGCGGCAGTTGAATTCCTCGCCGGGATCGGGGGAATCGCTCCATATCCGTGTTTCCCAATCATGCGCGGCATGACTTGCGCGCACGCGGTCATCTTCGACTGTGCGCCAGATGTAATATCCATCAGGCGCTTTCGACGTAGCCGTATTCAAGGCCGTGATAGTATCATCATCCGGTTTTGCGGTGCTGGTCGGCTGCAGACCACGATCTTTCTGAAATGCTTTTAGTGCTACGAACACATCTGCATCGGGAATGCCGATGATGCCGACTTTTTCATACGGCTGATAATAGCCGAGGCGATTCAGCGCCTTCTTCATCTGGCGCACGTCGAATTCATCCACCTTGCCGTTTGCGGCAAATGGCTTGCTTAACTTGATTTTCATGGCTGGAACCTTTTCTGTGGAAATAAAAAACGCCACGGATGCGGGCGCATTTGTGGCGTTTATGGCTTCTATTATACAAGAAATAGGAATATATTCAAGATATTTTTAGTGAACTGCCATATCGTCGCGTCAATATTATGAATAACAATGTTAGGTTACTCATCGATCTCGGGCACACGGCGGACGATCACATTCCACCGCTCGTTTTTTTCGACCGGTAGCGGCGCCAGATCGGGATCCTTGGCAATCGCCGGCTCCAATTCTGTCCATGGCCTTTGCGATTCCCGCAGAAAATGGGCATGGAGTTCTTCCGTGCGTTTTTGGTATCCCAGACGGTCGAGAAGCCAGCCTGCGCGCTGGATAACCGGGCGCTCGAATGCTGATGCCAGCGCCGCCAGCTTGCCGGGATCGATCTTTTCACCCAGATCGGAAAAAACTGTTGCGATATGGTCAAGTCCTCCGGCTGCATGGGGATACCGTAACAGATCGAGCGCCGTCAGTTCGACGGATGAAATTCTCATCCGGCCCGTATCCGTTTTGTGATTCTCGATTCCCACATGGCAGGGTTCCATATCTTTCCGGTAATAAAAAGACAGGATGGATCGTCCGGCGGATATGCGGGGGATTCTTTTGTCCGTAATGACTTGGAATTCCATGACGGCCTGATGCGTGGCGCCGTGCAACTCCGCTGCCTTCAACAGCCCTACATAATAGGGATGTCCTTCGTGGCGCATCAGATCATCGATATACCAGCCTGGCAGTGGCGCGCCCCATGATAGATATTGCGGCGGGACGACGACATAGAATCCTTGGCGTGGATTGATCAGACGGTTTTGTTTCTGGAGGCGTTCGGCAGCATCCAGCAGGGCGCCACGGCCCACGCCGAGCGCATGCAGGGCTTCCTCGCGGGAAAAGACGACCCGTCCGGAAGACAGCAAAGTGTCGATATAGGCTACCAGTGTTTTTCGTTTTCCTAAAATCATGCTTAATTATCCGCTATTTTGGCGGAAATTTAAACATGAAAATATCATGAATTGTTTGGCCATGAACGTTTAGTTTAATGCAATAACGTCCAATTATTTATTAGTAATATCAAATAGATAAATGATATTCTCTTTATTTTGTATCTAAGAAAAATATGTGATATAATCTTAGATATAAGGAGGTTCAACGCCATGCATTCTGCGGCACAAAACATATTGAGGCGGATCCGGTCGAAGGGGCGGGGCTGGGTTTTTACCCCCAAGGACTTTCTGGATCTGGGGCAGCGAAGCAATGTCGATTTTATCCTGCACAGTCTGGTGCAGGATGGGACGGTCCGCCGCATCAGCCACGGCCTTTATGATTTTCCGCGCCGGCACCCGAAGCTGGGCGATTTATCGCCCGACAGGCTGGCGGTGGCGCAGGCCGTCGCCCGCCAGCACGGCGATACGATCTGTCCGACCGGCGCGCAGGCGGCCAATATGCTGGGCCTGTCCACACAGGTTCCCGCAAAGCCGGTTTTCGCAACGACAGGAAAAGCAAAGACGGTCAATCTCGGAGAGAATCAGATTACACTGGTGCCTACGAGGGTTCCGCCGTTTCAGAAAGACGGTAAAGGTTTTCTCGTGCTGCAGGCGCTCGATTATCTGGGAAGAGATTTCGTGGACGGTGACATGCTCAGAAAATGCGGACAGATGCTGTCGTCAACAGACAAAACGCAGATCAGAAAAAATCTGACCCGTCTGAAAAGCCCGTGGCTTGTGGATGTAGCGCGGCAGCTGGCGGCCTGAATAAATGAGAAGCATGGACTGGACGATACGCAGAAAAGACAGGCGGGAATATTTCCCTGAAGCGGCGGAGCGCATGGGCGTTTTGCGCGAAGTCGTGGAAAAGGATTATTGGGTCTGCTGGATGCTCAACAGGATCTTCAGCGGGCCTTTTGCGGATAAGCTGACATTCAAGGGTGGCACGTCGCTTTCAAAAGTTTACCGGATCATAGAGCGATTTTCCGAAGACATAGATCTGACCATCGACAAGGCGGTTCTGGGCATAGATCCTGCCGAAAGCCTTGAAGAAGAGGGAATCGGCAGCAAACAAAAGAAGAAGCGCCGCGATGCTTTCGAGACCCATGTCCAAGAGTTTTTACATTCGAAAATCTTTCCCTGGCTTGAGCAGCAACTGAAATTCCATCTGCACGATGAAAAATATGAGCTGTTGCCCGATCCGGACGATCCGCAGGCTTTGAATTTCATCTATCCCGAAACATTTGACGATGGCGGCCACGCTTATATCCCGCCGCGCATAAAACTTGAGTTTGGAGCGAAAGGAGAGTCCTCTCCACAGGAGAGGCGTCAGGTCACGGCCTATATTTATGAGCATCTGCCGCAGATCAATGACGGTGATGCGGCTTTCGAGGTTGCCGTGCTGCTGAAAGACCGGACTTTCTGGGAGAAAGTGACGTTGCTGCATTCAATAGCGCACAGGCCCGCCGACAAGGCGCTGCCGCCCAGAATGTCGCGCCATTATTATGATGTTCACCGCATGGCGGAGGATCGCGCATTCATCGATGCTGTCAGTGAAGACATGGATTTGCTGGCCGCTGTCGTCAAAAACAAACGGCAATATTTTTATGAGAGCTGGGATTGGTACGATAACGCAAAGCCGGGAACACTTAAAATCGTTCCGGAAGCGCAAAGGCTGAAAGCGATAGGAGAGGATTACGCGGCGATGCGCGATATGTTCTTTCGGGAACCACCAGCCTTCAATGATTTGGTCACAGCGCTGCAGGATTTAGAAACGGCGTTGAATAAGAAAAAATAACTTTCACATCATTTAGGAACACCCCATGAACGACCCGCACGAGTTTGAGGAATACCTGAAAGCCCAGAAGGAGCAGTTTTATGGGCGGGACCGGGATGCCCGGTTTCTGGTCAAAGCGTTCGGGCGCTGCCTTTATGAACTGGCGAAGCATTCCAGTGTTGACATGGAATGGATCCATAAAGAACTGATGACCGAGATGGGCAGCAAATTCCAGACAAAACTGGAAGCCATGGACGTCGGCGGCCTGGTTGCCCTTCTGGTCGCGTTCGGATCGTCCGTGGAGCAGGCCAAAGAGGCCGTGGCGCAGTGGTATCTCATCAGCGAAAAGACCGCCAGGGATTCTTACAATCTTGTGCTGAAGGATTTTGGCATCAAGGATAAATCGGAAATCGCCAGCAACCGCGGCTTCCGGATGACTTACGTTTATGAGCCGTCCGCGGCCGCCAGAAAACTGAGAAAGCCGTTTCCCACAGAGTACCCAGCCGCGCTTGAGGCGTATGAAAAGGCCCTGAAGGCCGAAAAAGAATACGCCGCCAAGGATCCGAAATCCTTCGGCGGCCAGGGGGTATAAATCCGGTTTACACCCCGTAAATCAAACTTACGGGATACGAAAACTTTATAAGCGCGGTCATGCTCTCCTCAGCGTCCTCCGAACGGGCGCGATTCATCAATCAGAATCAAGGAGACGAATCAACATGACCGACAAAACCTTCCTCAATCAACACGAACTGTCCAAACGCTGGAAACTCTCGCCCCGAACGCTGGAACGCTGGCGCTGGCTGGGTACAGGGCCGCGCTATCACAAGATCGGCGGGCGCGTGATCTACCGGCTGGAGGATATCGAAGCCTGGGAACAAAACCGCAGCTTCATCTGCACAGCCCAGCAGGAGGCGTGAGATGATTCACGATTATCCCAGATTAAACCCTGAACATGATGCCGAGCGGTGCTCTTTGCATCAGCTGCATTACGATGCCGCGCTTCCTCTGGCCGGAACGCGCGCGGAGCACAGCCTGAAACAAAAATACAAATTTTACAAAATCCCGTCATTGCTGCGCTATTACCCCAAAACCATGCCTTCGCAGCAAAATGGCAAAGAAATATGCGAAGGATTATGTGCGCTGGGCTATGAAATGGGTGCTGCCCGTCCCGCCGGGTTTTGGAACATGCCGCAAAACGAGAAACCTGAACATGGTTTTGCCACCGCTCATTTCCGGATGGATAAAAAACGCGCCGCCATCTGGCTGACGCCGCCGGGCACCGATCTGATCATCAGCGAATGTTTTTTTACAGCCATGCATGTCTATCAGATCGAAGGCAACGCCATATGGCTTGTACCGCGAATCGGAAGTATTGAAGAGATCATCCTTCCCCCACTGCCGCTGGCGCAGCGCATTCATATCGTGCGCCCTTTTGCGTTCAGCATCGCGGACCTAGATACGCTGGTCGATACGCCCGAAAGATGGCGAAGCGAGGGGCGGCAGGTGGCGTTGGTCGACCATGCCTATTACACGAACACCTTGTATCGCTAAAGGAGGGGAAATCTCATGCCCCTTAAGACGCTGGATTACAACGATCCCGGCTTGCCGTCACGCGATGACATCAGGGCGCGGCTTATGCGCCGGCTCCCTGATGTGCTGCGCTATCTCTTCCCGCAAGGGCGTGTGCGCGGCAGAGTCTTTGAGATCGGCAATATAAAGGGCGAGCGTGGCCAGAGCATGAAAATCAAGCTCGGCGGAGAAAAGGCCGGCCTGTGGCACGATTTTGAAAGCGGTGACGGCGGCGATATCTTCGATCTCTGGGCCGTTTGTCACAATCTCGATGCGCGGACGCAGTTCACGCAGGTGCTGGAATCGATACGCAGCCATATCGGCGTCGATACCGTCCCGGTGCAGCCGCATACGAAACCGTCCGCAGCATGCCAATGGGATTACCGCGATCCGCAGGGAGGCGTGATCGCCACCGTTTACCGTTACGACACGCCGGAAGGCAAGACATACCGCCCGTGGGACGCGCGCGCCGGAAAATGGCAGATGCCGTCGCCCCGGCCGCTCTATAACCTGCCCAGCATTATAAATGCGGATCATGTCGTGCTGGTGGAGGGCGAAAAACCGGCCCAGGCATTGATCGGCAGGGGCATCGCGGCGACGACGGCTATGGGCGGGGCGCAGGCGCCGACCGATAAAACGGACTGGAGCCCGCTGGCCGGAAAGACCATCACGATCTGGCCCGACAACGACGCCGCCGGGCGGCAATACGCCAGGAACGTCCGGGCGGCGCTGGAAAAGGCGGGCGTCACGGGAATCAGGGAACTGCCGATCCCGGCCGGAAAACCGCCGAAATGGGACGCCGCCGACGCCGTGGCGGAGGAAGGGGCGGATATCACAGCCCTGCTGAAAACCGCGAAAGCGGCAACGGCGGACGCGGCCTACCGGGCCTACGCGCTGGGCGACCTTCTGGACGACACCGTGCCGATGCCGGAGGATCTGATCTCGAAACGGCTTCTGACGCCGGCCGGCATGCTGGTGATCGGCGGCGCGGCCAAGGTGGGCAAGAGCGATTTCGTGCTCTCCCTGCTGGTCCACATGGCGGCGGGCGAGCCTTTTCTCGGTTTCGCGCCGCCGCGGCCGCTGCGGGTCTTTTATCTCCAGGCCGAGATCCAGAAACCCTATCTGACCGAACGGGTGAAAATGATGCGGATAGCGGAGGATGTCATCAGCCGCGCGCGCCGCAATCTGTTCGTCACGCCGCAGATGAAGCTTCTGCTCGATGAAAACGGCGTGGAAATCGTCCGCCGCCTCATTCTGGAGAGCTTCGGCGAGGCGCGGCCCGATATCATCGTCGCCGATCCGATCCGCAATATGTTCGACGGCGGGCCGGATGACAGCGGCATGGGGGAAAACGACAACAAGGCGATGCTGTTCTTTCTGCAGCAGCGCGTGGAAACCCTGCGCGATGACGTCAATCCCGACGCGGGCGTGATTCTCGTCCACCACACGAAAAAACTGACCAAAAACCAGTTCCGCGAGGATCCGTTTCAGGCCCTGAGCGGGGCCAGTTCGCTGCGCAGCTATTACACCAGCGCCATGCTGATCTTCCGCCCGGACGAGGAGGCTCCGCCGCGCCAGCTGATATTCGAGCTGCGCAACGGCCCGCCGCTGCCGGTGATGCATGTTAACAAGACCGGCGAACGCTGGCAGGAGATCGATCCGGCCAGCGTCCGGCTAATCCGCGACCAGTACGGGCGCAAGCTCGACGCCGAACGCCATCGCAAGCATGACGTGATCCTCGAAATCCTGCATGAGGAAGCGGCGAAGGGATGCCTGTACACGATGAACCAGTTCGCCGAAACCTTCGAGGGCAAGGCGGGGCTGGGCAGTAAATCGACCGTGCGCGAACGCGCCAGGGTGCTGCTGACCAAGGGTTACATCAAATGTTACAGGCAGCAGCATCCGCAGAAGGGCACGTCGCCGACCCGCAGCAAATACGGCTTCCTGTGCGTGGAGGGCATGATGCTGGGGCCGGAGACCGTCGATGAGGAAACGGGCGAGATCACCGCGCCGGCGATCCCGATCCTGCCGACCGATTACGTCGATCCCGGCAGCAGCGCGGTCCTGCCGGTCGAGAATCCGGAAGTGTGGGTGTATCAGGATGCGTCCGTCGCGGAGGATTCATGACCCGGAATCTGCCGGCATCTGGAATCTGCCCGGCGGGAAAAATCAAGCCGTTCTGCGGCTTTGAGACGAATTCCAGTTGCCGCCCGGCAACTGGGCTGGCAACTGCAAAATCTGGAAAAAAGCCAGCGGGTGCAGGCGTTTGTCACCACCCTGCAGATGTCAGTGCTTCCTCCCCTCCCTAAAGGGAGGGGGTGTGGAATTCAGATTCCACACTCCCGTACCTACGTTTGTCTCCGGATACGAAAATCTATCTTGGCAACGTCAGGCTCCCCAAACGTAAGCGTAATCCAGTCGTCGTCATCATCTGTCTTTTCAACGGACATGGATTCTATCATGCGGCCTTCAGCAGAAAATCTGGAAAAAGGATTCAGTATGCCTTCATTCGACGGATCGTCCAGATTTCTGAAACGCATTTGCTTGAAAAAATCTTCCTGGCTTATATTGCCTGCCAGAAGGTCGCACAGCATCGAAGATGATATTTTGACGGTATTTCCGGTCATGACAAATGCTCCATAAAGTCCATGTGAATTTCCTCCCTTAATCTTCTTTCTTACTTTGTAACCAGCGTTGAGAGGCGTAATAGCTGGTGCGGGCAGAGTTTTATTCAGCGAGTCCGACAGGGGTTCATAGACAGAAATAAGATTTTGATCCCTGACAAGAAAGCGGACGTAGCTTTTAATTGAAGACATCTGCGGAAACATCATGCCGTGCGTATAAACCCGGTCTGCCGTAACGATGGCCACAAAATCAAGATCCTCATATTTATGCAGAAATCCGCCAATTATATCTTCCGCGCTGTAGCTTTCTATTCCCTTCATGCGCGATCTCAGCATGTTGCAACCCGCATCGCATACAAAGATGCCTTTTGGCAGATTGCCGGGATCTTTCTTCAGTTTCCGGCGCTTTCTATCGAGAGCTTTCCACAGCGTGTTGTATTCCAGAGAATACGCGACAGAATAGGATGGAATATGGCCACCTGAATTTTTCTGATGAGTGTTGTATCCGATCTGATATCGGCAGCCTTCCTCGTCAATCTCCAGACCTATCTTTTCAGGCTTCTGGTCACGGATATAGCGAAAAAATGGCGTCATCTGCCGTGTTAATGTTGCAACGATCTCCGATGCTGGAGGCAAATCTAACAACCTTTTTCTGTTACCGTAAACGCCTTTCCACCGGTCTTCGATTTTATAGGACAGATGATTTGTATTGATTCCATGCTTTTTACCGAGCCTATAGAAAGTATGGGTAAACAGATCGTGCGGATTTTCCTCATGGGCCTGCTTGTCGCTTATGGCCGTGATCTCAGCTGTAAATCCGGGAAAGGTTGCGTTACCCTCAGGCTCAAAAGTGATATCTATTTTTTCGCCGGAAGGCAGCACCCTTTCATACTGGAGGCGGCCAAGCTTTTGCAACTGATCCAGCAGGACAATTTCCTATTCCGTTGCCAGGGAATTGCCGTTTTTCTTGTTAAGCCGCGTCACCAGATCCTTGTGTTCGTCCGGTGAGAAAACGTCTTCCAAGGAATCCAGAGATTCCTGTATGATACGGCGGTTAAAAATATTCATTTCTCTCTTTATATCACGAGTCCACAGTTTCTGCATTCATGTCATCGCGGGTTCGCAGTGTTTTGATCTAACATTGTCCTTGCGCCACGGGTCCTGTGACGGAGGTTCCTCTGAGGGCGGGCAACGCGCGGCATTTCTCTAGCGTCTTGCGCGAAAACTTAGTTGACTGACAAGGTTGACCGTTTTGAGTCAAAAATTTGATTTCTTTGGATAAACAGGCGAAAAATTTAGTGTCAAGTAAGTCAACTTACTTGACAAATTCTGTAAACAAAACGGGTGGTGCCAAAAAGAAAACACGCAAACATATCGTGCCTGCCCGCAGGATTTGTACATGGCCAGACAGATTGCGTTCTACTTATTATATGCCGTCAGGAGCGGAGTGCGATAAATCGCGGACTATCTGCCACGGCACGATGGTAATATCGGTGAAACCGTCGTCCGTAGGCTTGTCCGGCCGCCAGTCCACCACGGGCGTAAAAATCACGCCGTCGGCGCTAACGCCCAGCACCGTGCCGACGACGGCACCCTCACGGGTCACGTAAAGAAGCAGGGCCGTTTTGACCTGTTCCCACAACAGCCCGTGTGTAGCCAGCAATTCGGCCTCGCCGGGGCTGCCGGGCGTGTGGATCCGGTATGTGGGAATCTCCGCCATGCCAGGCATGAAGGCGTGAACCGGCGGAAGAAGCCAGGGAATAACAGGATCATTTCATTGCTTTTTAGGGAGGATTAGATGGCCCAGTGAGCTTCTTGTTCCTCATGTTCATCGTGGGCGGCTTTCTTCTCAAGATTAAGACCCCGTATCATTTCCTGAACCCAGACCCGAACCTTCTTGGTAGGGTGATTTTCCAGCTCCTTCAGGGGGTGCTCATAAAGTCCATAATATCCGGCACGCGGACCGCTCCAACTGTAGGTGCCTATATTGGCACTAATTGAAGACAACACATCATCTCTGTCCCCAAATTCATCCAGAATCCGTTTCATGACGGGGTGAAATGCGCGGACAACATCTCCGGGATTCTGAGAGGTTAAAACAGGCACAATGCCCGCAACAAAGGCTGGGGCCGTATCCGGGTATTCATGACACCATGCAAACAGCATGTTTTCAGGTAATTGAAGTATTGCCGGATTTTTCATTTCCCCAAAGGAATATGCATCACCAAAAAGATGACCCAGGCGCCATGAATCTTCTTTTGCGGAGACAATTGCCCGACCTATAGGTGGCCACGATATCTCCGGAAAATCAGCCAGCAGAAGAGGAAGGAGCGGCTTCATTATTTCTTTGTCCCGCACTTTGACCGATTCCAACAAATAATTTGTTAAAATAAGAGCAACGGCCCTGGCGTCGGGATCAGTTTTTCCTCTTTTTAAAACCCATTTCATTATTTCCTGAAAGTGATGCTCATCCATTTGTGATCCACCTATTTTCTGTCTCGTGTTGACTTTTTCAGCCGCGAGTTTGATTTGAGGTATAAGTTCACCAAGGACATCACGCCGACTATGTGCATACATGCCCATAAGGTCGATTCCAACAGAGAATCCGTCTCCCCCCATACTGATGAGTTGGTCAAGGAGAGGAGAGAGCTCAGAAGGACTCAGGCTTTTGGCCAGAACCCCGCCACAGCTCCACTGCCATAAATCATACGGTCTTATGAAGCCTGACTGTAATGCACTGCAGACCAAAGAGATATCACCGGCTTTTATCTCCATGCGCCAGCATATTGGCGGCAAAGCACGGGCTAATTCATCAGAAGAGGAAATTTCCTGTTTGAATTTCTCGACAATTCCCGGTTCTTCTTTTGCAAGGGCGGCCATATATCCAGACAGCATCTCAAAATCTCTGTTGTCCGGCTGGATATTTCTAAGGCTGTTTACTATGTAGTCCAGCCACACGGCAGGATCTGCAGATTTTTCGGCAAGAGCCTGACCAAAAGTAGATGCCATGCGCATCTGGCCGCGACGATCATTTGCCGGCAGATCGTTGATGATCGGGATAAATTTCTTTATCTCTTCAGGTTGTTTTAAGAGGTCAGTGACAAGATTTTCTACAGCTTCTCTTTGTTTTTTTCCTCTGTCTTCAAATGGTATTTTCTCGTCACATGGATAATCCCACGGCATTTCCATGACCAAAAACCGAATACGGTCTTCCAGCGTCTGAGGAGAAAGTATCTCAATCAGATTCTGAACTTTACTTTGTGTTTCTGGATCCAGCCCCTCTTTATCATGGGCAAGGATAGCCCCCAATCCTTCGTATGCTGCGGGCCAATAAGTACCGTGAATTGCAGTAATTTCTTTTACAGCTTTTTCAACTATATGAAACAGAGGAGCCCTGAGAGCCAAAGGCCTGAATCTCTGCCCCAGTCCTTCTTTTGCGGCTTTTCCAACCTCGTCAGTTCTTTTGGCCAGTTCAATCAGATGATCGCAGCATTCTTCAACATAGTCCCAGAGATCCTTCCAGATTTTGGGAGTCCAGGATTTCAATGCGGGCTTGCTGCCATGTGTTTCTGCGCCGACAGACCTGGAGAAATGGTTTAGCTCTATGCCGGAAAGAAGAGCTTCTACTATGATAAGGAGTTTTTTTCTATCTCCAGATTCTACCGCTTCCTTGATTGCATCACTAAGGATACGAAGGCGTTCTTCTGCACCAGCCTCTGTGTCACCAAGCTGAACAGGAAAAAAAGATTTAAATTGTCCTGTTGCATTGTTTCCCCAATTTTCGTTTTCGGCGACTGCAAAATCCAGCATTAAATTGGCACCACGCTCGAACGTATTTTTTGCAAAGCAGATTTTATCAAGAGCCCAGATAATATTGCGTTTTGTGTCGCCACAAATTCTCTTTTTTTCATCGAAAGACAGGCTTTTTGTTGCTCGCTCAAGAAGAGATACGGCAGCTTCGGTGTTTATCTCGGCAAGACAGGAAAATAATGCTGCCCGGCCTGATTGTGACAGGCTTTCCAGCGAATCAAGTGGTCCGCAAGGTCTGAGCAGATGTGTTCCTATTTCAAGCCCCCGCGCTGTTGTGTTCATAAGGGCCAACTGATCGACCGCTCTTTTTTTGAGTCCTTCAGGCATCGAGCCCGTTATCACACTGTCCCAGCGATCTTGTCCCCAGCTACCCCATTCCTCTTCGGCAAGACAAAGGGCAACCGGGCGCGGCTGAATCATGAAGGCGTTGCCCTTTTTCTGCACAATTCCCCGTCTCTGCAGCTTTCCAATGGCTGTACGCAGGGCTTCTGGCGTTAAATTCCGTCCCTCTTTTGCTACAATCCCGATTTCGCTTTCGTAGATCAGGCCAAAGACACTTAGAATTCGGGCACCACGCCATATATCGTCTGTTTCCGTAGTCTCACGACCTACGATGATCGCCTTCGCCAATTCTGCATTAATTGTGGCCGTTTGAATTCCTTCCGCCCATGATTGTCCCAAAAGAACCGCAACGCGCGGAAAGCCAGCTGAAAATTGTGCAAGCCGCCTGTAGTCTTCACTGTCCAAGCCCGGTGCTACTTCTTTCAGAATGCTATCAATAACTATTGTGTCCTGTTTCTCCAGCGGGCGAACAACAATAATGCCATCTCTGTCATCAAAAGGTGGTTGATCATCTATAGTGATGAGAGATAAATGGCTATTTTTTCTTTTTACAAGGTTTGCAAGATCTCCATGCATATGGACATCACAGCGGTCCACGACGATGACAGATCGCGTGCCGGCGTCGGCGAGATTCTGTATGGCCCGCTTAATAGCGTTAGCGTCCTCTCCTCCATCTGCATATAAAACCGAGTCTTTCGAGAAGGCTGAAGTGTTTGTGCTTTCCAGCGCTTTTAAAATCAGGCGCGACTTTCCTACGCCGGAAGGCCCGATTACGCGCGCAACGCCGCCCGTTACTGATATTACCGGCAGAAGTTTTTCCTGAACCTCGGCAAGTCGGGGGTCTGCTATCCATTTCACCTGGTGTGAAGGACAGCCATTCCACCATTCCCACGTCCGTAAGGCTTGGGCATCTTTAAATCCTGCATTTTCTAAAACCCAAATAGCAACAGAGGGATGGATGTTAACCCATTCTGCAATTTGGCCGGCGTCATGAAAAACAATCTGTTCGTCCCGTATGCTCAGGCCGGCATTCTTTATGGCACCCTTTATGGCCGCTTCTCTCTCCCGGATCAGGTCTGCGGTGTATGAATGTGCACAAAGAAGAATATAAGTTCCACCATCCTGAAGGATGGCACGGACCATATCTTTAACAGCACCGTCTTTTCGCAAAACCTCTTTGGCGGCGCCTGCGACACTTATTTTCCCTGATTTCAACTGAAGCCCATTCAGGCGGCAGGGTAAGAACCTTGTTCTTTCGCAACCGTCTTTCCACTTAATTTCTGCGTCTATGCCGCCGTCTGGGGCATTAATATTATCTGCAACATGGATGCCGTCTACCGGAATATTATAAGAAAAAGATTCGGCAGCCAGCAGCCGGCGCGCAAGATTTTTTAGCTGCTCCGCTGACAGCATCGCGATATGTTTTGCATCGATCTCAAAAGGGGAGCGGCCACTTGCTGACGCTTTTACCAATCCCGGATTCTGTTCCAGGATTTTCAGGAAGTTTACGACGGCCGCAGCAGGTTTCACGGTGCCGGATTCATATTTGGTAAAGGCGCGGGGCCCACCGCCGATAACTTCGCCGGCTTCTTTCTGTGACAGCCCAAGGCGCTCCCGGATCGCGCGGATGCGGTCTGGGCTTAGATCTTCTTCATTGGCATTGCTTTTCATTTAAAACACCTTAATGGTCACTTGTACCTTAAAGGTGTCATACCGTTGTGTTCGTGTCAAGCTCGTGCTATAGATTCCTCAGGGCCGATTCGTCGGCATCTTCGATAGCTGAAAATGATAAAGCCGCCCGCATTACTGCGGACGGCCTCACTGTTAAGAGAGCGGGATACGCACCCCTAACGTTGCAATGGTAGTGTAGGCAGGCTCTCTTAAAATGTCAAAATTCTCCGGCCCGGTCCCTGCCCGGAGGCAACAAAAGGAGTTTGCCATGGCAAATCCGCATACACTGCTGGGGGCTCACCCCCCTCAATTTGAAATCCTTCCCAACACGAATGGCCAGTATTATTGGCGGTTCAAGGCAGCAAACGGGGAGATTCTCTGCCACTCGGAAACGTATGTTTCGAAGCAGGGGGCAGAGAACGGGATCAGGTCACTGATCCAGGGTATCAAGGCAAATTACTGATCATCCGATCACGATACCGGCGGCGACCAGCTTTGGTCGCCGCTTTTTTATTTTCTGCTGCTCCTTGGATATTTTCTCGACTATTCCGGAAGCCACTTGTGGAATAAGGCTTTTCACTTTTTGTCAGAAAATAGCTGGCTAAAAAATCCTGAATCCCTGTCAGAAAGGCTGCCAATAAGCAGCGCCCGGTCCAGAAAACGGTTTCCCTGTTCACAGGATGTTTCGGGAAGCAGACAACAATTATGGCAGGCAGCGAGGTTGGATGTACCCGTTCCCTGGCCGGGGCTTTCAATGCATACAGGATCAGCCGCACACCACAGGGAATCCTGCAGCGCCTTCATGATGGCCTTTTCGATTCTGCCTGTTCCGGGTTCTCCCTGGCGGACCAAGCCACCCATGGTACCTTCAGAATCTCCGGCCGCAGTATAGATGAGAACCCCCTGCATTTTATTGTCTGCATGAGACTGATCACAATAAATTCTTTCTCTCAGTGCAGCACTGCCATAACCGCATTCAAAGCACAATTGTCTGATCAGTGCATGAGCGAAGGTATGAAGAAGAAAATACTTGGCATCCCGCTCAGCCGAGGGAATGCCTTTTTCGATGCGGCCTCTGTTAAATTTGTTCATAAGATTGGCGATACGAGTCGCAGCGCCAGTTCTGCTCAGCCAGTTTTCTATGGCGTCCTGACTGAACTCAATAAAGAGACCCTCACCACGAACAATGACGGCAGGCAGCCAGCGAATTTCCGGAGAGAGCTTAATCGGCTGAAGCCTGTCCTGTTGGCCAATATCATCCATATCGCCGGACGGTATAAGCCTGGTAAATCCGGCAAGAACCCTTGTTTCCCTTAATTTTTTAACCAGAACAATGCTGGAGAAGAAATCTGCCATCCAGTCATCGTAATCCTGAATAGGATGCCTGGTGACAAAAAGGTCGGTATTTATATCGCCGCGCTCATTGAGAAAGGCGTCGTATTCTGCATGCCTGAAGCTTTCCTCGTCTATATCTTCTGTACCATCGTTGCCCTGATGTTTTTTTACGGCTGCCCTGTATAATTTTTCTGCATCCACTTTTTTTACGTCAGCAATAACTTCACATACATATTCTGGTATGTTTCCATCTTCCAGAGAGCAGGTCAGCCGGGACCATATTTGTGGATCCTCCAGAATGTCAACAATCCTTCTTTCTATTTTCTCTCCCCAGAGCGGAAGGTATATAGAGCTATAGACAGCAGGAAAATATATGTTCGAGGCACCACGTTGCGCTGTCTGAATTTCCTCGCCGCACCCATAATCGGCATCGGCCTGCCCGAACCATGGCCTGTGTCCTTTGCACCGCAAGCCCATTTTCTCAAAAATACCTTTGGTGAAAGCCATCTGCATGGTTTCCCATGCGCCGCAGGTGCATGTGATTTTGACGCCCGCAAGTGTTGAGCTGTTTCCAGCGGTATACATCAGCGTGTGTGAAATATTAGGGTCTTTTCCGTGTCGCGCGTGAGCCCATTCGTCAAACGGGAAATCGTCAATGTGTCCTTTAGGGCAGACGGTTACGAACCTTACCGGTATAAGGCGTATTTTCTTCCTTTTATTATTTTCGCAGTGCCTGCATATAAGAATTTTATCGCCCTTAAAAATATTGACCTTTTCCATGGCCTTGCAGGACGGACAATAATGCCAGCGTGGAAACCGGACCGTTGGTATTTTTGTCGCGCCCGTACCATCATACTCAGCCGGAAGGCGGAAATGCCCAACTCTGAGGCGTGCCTGCAGGCGTTCTTCGTAAATAATGCTTTCATCTCTGCCGGACTTTGCATGCGGCCATGAGTCAAGACCGGCGATCATCACAGCAGTATCCCGTGGAAAATCAATCATGGCGCCAACACCGAAAGGAGAGATCAGCTGGGAGCGTCTTATGGGTTTATCCGGAAATATGGCCATTTTTACGTTCCTTCATATTCCGGGATAATGCCGGCTTCACAGCTCGCATCGACATTTCGCATCGACGTTGGCGTTGGAAAAGCATTGCGAAGACCGTCTTCAAACTGGTTGTGAGCACTGCTCACCATGAGAACTGTCTGATCGGAGTCTGGATTCCACATAAATCCATATTTCGAGGGGTTGTTTTTCCGCCATTCATCCCAGATATGATCTATCTGGTCGAGTGTTGCATCCAGCTCCCCCGGATCAATCAGACTGACTCTGTCTTCCAGAACCTTCCTGATGCGCGCTTTGAGCGCAGGATCAATCTGTGCATCCGGTGCCTCCCGGATAGCTTTATCTCCCCAATACCGGATAAGGGTAATAATCAGTGCATGAAGGGCGCGCTCCCGTACCGGCACTGAGAAAGGAGTGACGCTGGTTGGTTCCACGTATCTGTAGAAGCTCTGATGATATGCCCGGAAATGCTCGTAGTGCGATCTGTCCCGTGGTTTTCCAGGATTCAGAACCGTAAAAACAAGGCCTGGTCCTTCCCGGCCAACCCGGCTGGAAGCCTGAATGTATTCCGAGGTGGTTTTAGGCTGTCCGGCGATGACCATAAGAGATAATCTGGGGACATCAAGACCAACCTGAATCATATTGGTGGCAAGGCATATATCAATAGCCTCATCGCTCTGCTCATGATACTTTATGAAGAGAGCATCCAGAATGTCCTTCACCTGATCGCTCGAAACCCTGCTGGTCAGCTCTTCGGCCCTCCTGATATAACTTCGGCGTTGAGGGCTATCTTTCGCCGTTTTCAGTCTGATATTCGAAAGAACGCTCAGATATTCAGGAACGTCGCTTCTGACAAGGGTGAATGCATGTCCCAATTCTCTGATGCTGTTGAAATAAACCATCTGCGTCCAGTAAGGATCGATTTCCCTCTTTTCAAAGCCGCCGGTTACCGGTGCCTGTATAAGAGCACCCATAACGCGAACCATGGTCGTCATCTGGGAAGGAAGACCAGTTGCAAAAATTCCGACATATTTTCTTCCCGGCTTGTCATGTCTCTCTTCAGCAAAAAATGAGTCTCCGGCCTTCAGGCCCTGAGGTGGGAAAAGAACATGATTTCTGCGCCCGAACAGTTTTTCAATCTGGTCAGGGGCGTTGGATATAGTAGCTGTAGACGCAATTATTTTGGGACGCACACGCTTACCACCGACCGATCTCTCGCACAGGGCATCAACAACGGTCTCATAATGTCCAACCATCGAACCCAAAGGGCCTGAAATAAGATGCATCTCGTCTTGGATAATAAGCCAGGGCGGATCGTGCTCTCTGCCGGTATCTATGCCGAATATTTTTCTGGCTTCTGGAATCCACGGCATGATTGCAAATTTATCAACCGTGCCGATCAACAGGGTAGGAGGGCTTTTATAAATATGCTCATCTATGATCTGGACAGGAAGTCCCTCATACCCTTTACCCTCATCTACGAGGCTGAAATCACAATCGGGATCCTCGCAGACATGCCTGACCCTGTCGGGATTTCTCAGTTTTTTGTATCCTTTAATAAAATTCTGGTTGCCATGTTCAACCCTGCCCATTTGTGCTCCACACCATGGACAGCAGGTCAGCACAAATACATTCTTTCCCCTGCTTTTAAGTTCATTAAGGGAGTTTCTGGCTGAGTCTTCTTTGTTGGACGTTACACCGGCGCCGACCCACAGGCCGATGGTAATGGGAGCGGAGCCAAGGGAACCTGAATTTTTTGCCTCATCCCGGCGCAGTTTTTCCATCGAGCATATAAGAGAGGCAGCGCGCTGGAACTGCTGTGTCGTGAGAAGACGCAGTGTATAGCGCATAATGGCTGTCGTTCCGGCGTTTTCTTTGTTTTTCAGCCTTCTGAAAAAAGTGGTGAACGCCGCAAGCCCAAGATATGCCTCTGTTTTGCCGCCACCTGTGGGAAACCAGATCAGGTCAACGCAGTCCCTGTCATCTGATGTTTCCTCGACGATAGATCGTACCGACATCAGGATAAAAGCCAGCTGAAATGGTCTCCATGTTCTCTCTTCGCTGCTGCCATAATCCGGCGGTGCGTATTTTCCTGATAAAGTCCAGCTGTCCTTCCAGGTCCTGATTTTTTGTGTATCGGTAGACAATTTGTAATGAAGGTCCTGCATACGCATGACCTTGTTCATCAGGGCAAAGGCTTCATAGGCATCGTTGTCGGCAGTCAGTATGTCTATTCCCTTATAAATTCTGTCAAGACACGCTCCGCACCGTTCCATGTGGCGCTCGGCTGCTTCTTTGTATTGATCGGGCAGAGACGAGGCTTCAGCTTTCTTTTTTTCAATCCATTCCTCGTATTTTTCAGCCAGTATTCGGCATTTTTTAAGAACGTCCTCCTGCTCTCCGCTCCCCATTGTCCACATATTAAGCGAAAGTCCGCCGATCTGTGTTGGGAGCACGGGGCGGACCTCATATTCTGGAATAATCCGCACCTCGATTTTATTGCAGGAATTATCACCGTCAGCGGCGCTCCAGTCCGCAGAGCAGCCATGGCCAACAGCAAAAACTCTGCGATGTCTATATAGAAGAGAAAGCTCCTCTTCTTCTTTTGTCAGATTTTTTTTGAAATAACTTTCAGGATACTCAAGGAAGGCTTTTTTCCCGTTCTTGCCTTCGACTGAAAACGAGCATTGGAAATAACAATCTTCATCACGTGGCTTCACTTCGGTTTCTTTGGTATCAATCAAAGTAAAAGTTACTATACGGAGGTGCGGAGGATCCCCCTCCAGCGGAGAAGGTCTGCTGTACACGTAGATTTTAATACCGGGAGCGTCCTCGCCCGTAGGGACAGGCGTTTCATAAGGTGTGGAGGATAGCAGCTTATCTTTGGGAATTTCAATCAGGGCTGTGAAAGGAAAACGCCTCCAAGCTCTGTTGACGCCATCAGAATTTTCAGCAGAACTGTTCTTTTTGTACAGGGCGCCGGAAACATTCATCTGCAGATCTTCAGAAACATCGACAAGCGCCGTCAGCCCCATAGCAGAGGGGAGAAACTCGTTTGCCAGCGTAATTTCGTAATCATTTTCTGGTGTCTGATCTGTTAGGTCGGCCATACCCGGCCTGTCGGAATCCGGTTTATAGGCGGTATCGCCGTCTGTGTCCTGTGCGTTTCCGGATACGTCAATCTCATCGGGAGAGACTTCTTCCTGGGTCTGCAACTGCGCTTTCTGCGGAAACAGAATTCCCGCGCCGTATCGGCTGCGAGGTTTCTCCCGAAAGGGAATATCAAAGCCCTCCTCGTAACCATGAAGGGTCAGACTGCTGGCCGGGCCAATCAGTTCTTCTTTAATAAATCTTATAATATGCTCCCGAACAGCTTCACTCATTAATCGGCACCTGACATCTTTTTGCTCATAACGGTTTTGAGATCGCTTCTTGCGCCCTCCTGAAAGAGGACAGACAGATATGATGATGCTCTGGACATTCCAATGTACAGAAGAGACCGGCTAAAATCACTGCTAATATTATCTATATCTGTAAGGATGATTACAGGGCTTTCCATTCCCTTAAATGAGTGAATGGTGGAAAACGTAATCTCGTTGTCATCCGGCACGGTATCGTTGCTATTTGATATATCCCTGATCCTAAATCTATTGGACTTCAAAGCCGATGCGGGTGATTTTCCAAATTTTCTGGGTGACAGAATGGCAATATCTTTTGGAAGAACATCTTCGTCAAGGAGTTTGTTTATCTGTGCTTCAAGCAAGTCAGCGAGATCTTTTTCATTTTTCCAGAAGGACTGATTGACAGGATCGCCGTCGATCTGGTTCATCTCATAGGGCGGCGTTGAAAAACCAGAGAACAGGGAGGTCGATTCCGCTATATTTTTTGTGTTTCTGCAATTGGTATTCAATTTCACCGTGGCATAATTATCGATGTGCTTATCAAGCGTTTCCAGCAGATCGGCGCCGCGCAGATCTGTTGAATATATGGCCTGATTGTGGAAGTCACCCAGAATAGACCAGCGTCCTTTCTTCAGGCCGCCCCGGAGCCATACATCAAAAACATCGAGAAATGCCGGGCGTATCAGATCCTGAGCTTCATCAAGTATCAGGTAATCCAGTTCATTCTGCCCACCCTCAACTAGGGCCTTGATGGAATATTCAGGGATCAGACGGTCAAATATCTCATTTTTTCTTTCAGGCGGAATTTCTTTCTGCGCTTCAGAATATTCCTCATAAAGACTGGCACTCTTTATGAGCGACAGAAGGTTTTCATGAATACTGCCGAAGACAATACCTTCTTTTCTGTGCTCCGAAAGTTCCCGCTCAAACCATCCTCCAAGAACTTTGTTATAGCAGAGCAGCCCTGTTCTGTTTCCTGCCGCAACTTCCCTTTTGAAAGTTTCAAGGGCAAGCATCGTTTTCCCCGTTCCTGCCGCTCCTTTGACAAGACATCTTGGGTTTTCGGAATATGAATCGAGAAACCGGGCCTGTTCCTTTGTCAGGCGGATCAAAGCCTGTTGATCCCGTCTTATTCTTGTGGAACGTGATTCCCGAAGCACAAAGTCAGGGCGCAGGAACTTAACCAGCGCTGCAACATCTCCGGCATTTGTCAGGGATGGAATTTGCATCCAGCCCATTCTCTTTCTCTGGCTTCGTATCCGCGTGCTTATGACCGTTGATATGTCGCCATTCAGATGGCTGACGTCAATTATCTCATCGTCTTCATAACCGATATTTTGTGGCGGCGACTTTACATCAGGAAATATAACGGCAGTTCCAAAAAATGATTTTGTGATTGTGCTGCCGGGGCCAAATTCCTGCTCCACGGATCTTCTGACGGCTGCCATGCCATCACGGACCTGATCAAACGGGCTTCTTTTAAGTTTATCTGTGACGCCATGTCGGTTGGTCGTGCTCCATTGTCCGCCTTCGCATTTAACGCCGCCGCCTTTTACCTCTATGCACAGGACACCTTCTCCGGGGGCGACAACAACAAAGTCTATTTCTCCATACGGCTTCCTGATTCCCCTCTGAGAGAGTCCGAGGCTGTGCAAAACAGTCCAGTCTGCACAGCCTTTGTCGGACCGTATTTTTTCAAAAATTCCTTTTTCTGAATCGGGGGCATCATCCGGCACTATGGCAGGCAGCATATTAACCATTAGCAATATCCTTCATAAGGTCGTCGAGGATGCCGCCCTGCTTAAAAAGCCATAATGGGTGAGGAGCATTTACGAGGTTAGATGCCACATCCTGATACTGATCATCAATATCCTCGACTTTATAAAGTCTGACGTCTGAAAATTTTCTGGCGAGTTCAGAATTTTCATTTGCAGCTGCAGCAGGACCTTTGGCCAGATTCTGCATGACAATGGCTGTCAGTTTAAACCCAGCCTCTACATGAACGCCCCTGATCTGTTTAATGGCGTCGGCAACTCTGGGGACTTCCTTCACGTTGTCCTCATTTCCTGTGGCCTGCGCGATCACAAGAATGTCATTCAGGTTTTGGGGGCCGATACGATCATCATAGCTCAGCCATTGTGATATCGTCACAAGATGGCGGTTCAGGCCTGCAGCAACCAGTTTCTGCCATATTTCTGTGGGGCCGGAACCGAGAGATTTGAGCCATGTTTTCCAGATGGTCGCTATAGCCCAAAGTTTATCATAGCTGTCGCCATATATGCTTGTAGCCACTTCGCGGAGAATTTCCTTCTCACCCCCGTCCCTGAAAACAATGATGTCGCCCAACACCAGTTCATCGGCGGTTTTGCGCCTGTATTCATGATTTGCCGGTGAAATTACAGACATATGCTGGTCTTCAGAAACATACAGGCACATATCGTTGCTGAGTGACACAAATTTTGCTTTTACAGGGTGTGCGTTGCTGCCGGCCAGAAGATTGGTCGAGGGCCGCACAGACCATGAGACATCAAATACGTCGTCAGAATCATTGACCCGCAGCTGCCCCTGATGTCCAGACTCTTCCTGAATGTCCGGCGGGGATTCTTCCTGCATCTGTTCATCAGCAACAAACATTGCGGCCGGAAGACCTGTGATTTCTTCTTTTCTTTCCGGAGACGGGTTGAGTTTCCCGTCTGTTCTTTTTCGCTGCCTGAAAAAGCTGTCCAGTATCCTTTTCTCATGGGGATAAAGAACGGCTTTTATATTGTCAGCGATCCCTGCCTGCAGAAGGTCAAGGAACAGATGTTTTCCTGGCCAGCCAACCATTACAGCTATTTCAAAACCAGTACCCTTTTCAGGAATAAAAGAACTGATTTCGCCATAAGTCATAAAAGACACACCCGGACAAACTGCCTGAAGACGTTTTTTAAGTGCTGCTTCTGCTTCATCGTGCCGTGTCAGGACAAGAATTTTTCTGCCTGAATCTGCAATATTTTTAATGGTGTTAAATTTTTCTTCAGAGTTTTTTTCAATATCCGGAAGAAGCTCTTCCGATATCAGGGAAACCATCTTCCTGGCTATATCGGCCAGATCTTTCTTTATATATGCAGAGTGATCTGTAAGAGATTTTTCAATTCCCATGATCTGATCTAGCAACCAGTCCTGATACGCCTGTCCCGGCAACGAAAACAATTCAGAAGATCGCCACAACACCCGTTGAAACCCTTCGGTGACGATATTTTTTGTATCTCTGTCCTCAATTCCTTTTTTCAGGGCTGTAACGCCATCACATAAGCTCTGAAAGACTCTGCTCTGCGCGACCTCAGCTGAAACAGCGTCCGAGCCAGTGCTGGCAGCAACAAGCATCTTCCGGACCGGCGCCGCATATTTTTTATCACCCACGTCGGCGTCCGTATCCATACCGAGGAATATCTCTTCTTTTCCCAGCTTCCAGATATCGATGCCCTGGTTTCTGAGCTCATTGCATTCCTGTTCATCAAGATGGTCTGTTATAAGGATGAGCTTTTGTTTTTCTACAATTCCCCCTGCGTCATAACTGTCTTTCAGTACGGCTTTACGGTTGAAAGATATGACTGTCTGGGTTTTCTCTTCCTGTCTGGAGCAATACGCATCAATCGGTGACAGACGATTTGAAAATGCAATAAGGGGCTCTCCGCAAACCTGATATCTGTCGGAACTTATAAGTTCTCCGCTGCTGTTAATTGTCCCCCATGGAATGTCCGTCAGATCCTTCAGCATGGCGCTTTGTTCCGGATTGCATATATCCCAGCAGGACAGGAAGCTCTCAATCTGTTGCTTTGTTCCCTGGATGATAATCCTGTTCCTGAAAACGGAGGGATTGCCGTATGACTGAATCTTCAGAATCCTGTCGAGGTCCGAAAGAGCCATCTTTTCTCTTGGGGTCTGGCCCCTGCCGTAAGGCTGAACCCTGTCTGTTGGGAGCAGTCTAAGAACATCAGAAAGAGGAAGCGAAATGGTTCCGTTGTTGCTTTTTACGCCCAGCAGCCTAAGAGAAAAACGGGGTTCTGGTGCCGGTCCTGATTTTTTGCCATGAGGATGAGCCCTGAAAGCATATTCTCTTATGCCGTCATATTCGTAGACTTCCCCTGTTGGCAGGATCTGAACATTCTGGCCTGCCTGAATCCCAGACCTGGCAAATTCTTCGCGTCTTTTCGCAAAATGTTTTTTTGTGTCCGAGAGGGCCGCCAGCAGAGATGTAAAACAGGCCACCATTTCCGGCTGCGGAATAATGAAGGCACAGCTGGGGCCTTCGGTATTCAGGGCGGCAGCGGCAATAAGACGAAAAATGTAGGGCGGAAAAACTGCCTGCTCCTCCCCATAGCGGATCCGGAATTCACTGAACTCCGGGAACTTTTTATCAATTTCGTCTGCCAGTGCCACGGCTCATCCCCTTCAGGATTGCAGAAACAGACAAAAGCCTGCTTAAAATCTCCGGAAATCATGCTATTACTCCGGAAAAGTACTTGAGATGCAAGCAAAAGTCCTTAATTATTTATGGATAAAAATAGCCGGGCAGGGTCCATGAGCGCAAGCATAAATAGCATACCAGTGATTGATTTATTTGCCGGTCCGGGCGGTCTGGGAGAGGGATTTTCGGCCTATGGCGGTCCAGGGGCCTCTTTCCGGATAAAGCTTTCGATTGAAAAAGATCCGGCGGCCCACAAAACCCTGCAGCTCAGAAGCTTTTTCAGGCAGTTTCCGACCGGAAAAGCACCCCGGAAATACTACGATTACATCTGCGGCCGGGAAGGCGTCACCAGAGAGGATCTGCAGAAATTTTATCCTGAGGAATGGAAAAATGCGTGTGATGAAGCCTGGCTTGCGGAGTTGGGAAGCAGGAAGTTTCCGGAGAAGATCATTGATAGCAGAATAGAAACTGCTCTGGCCGGTGCAAAAGAATGGGTGCTGATCGGTGGGCCGCCCTGTCAGGCATATTCTCTAGTCGGGCGCGCGCGCATGAAAAACAGGGATCCTGAGGCATTTGAAAAAGATCATCGGCATTTTCTGTACCGTCAGTATCTGCGGATTCTCAGGCGTTTTCAGCCATCGATTTTCGTCATGGAGAATGTGAAGGGGCTTTTATCATCAAAAATCAAAGACCAGCTTATTTTTCATCAGATTCTGCGGGACCTGAAAGACGAAGGTCGATATACAATCAATTCTCTTTCCATGGATGCAGACGATCCTCAGAAACTGTCGCCTGAAGATTTTGTAATTATGACGGAAAAATATGGAGTTCCGCAGTCACGGCACCGCCTTATTCTTCTCGGTATCAGGAATGACTCCGGCCTGCCAAAGCCATCAGTGCTTGCGCGGAAAGACGGTCTGTCCGTGAAAGATATGTTGTCCGGCCTGCCAAAATTCCGCAGCAATGTATCACGCCGCAGCAACAACAGCGATGAGTCCTGGTGGGAAATTGTTTCGGAGGGCGCCGAAATTATTCTGAACTCAGATGCACCAGCGAAAGTTAAGACTGTCTGCAGAAACGTCGTAAGGGAGTCTTATAAGACTGGCTGGAGGTCGACACTGAACGGAACGTCATTGGGGGAATGGGTAAAAGATGAAAAGCTCACCTCCGTTCTGAATCATGAGCCGCGCGCGCATATGGCGTCAGACATTCAGCGTTATTTGTTTGCTGCCTGTTATGCGGATGCTTTGGATATATCGCCCCGGCTGCGCGACTTCCCAAAAAAACTTCTGCCAAAACATAAAAATCTGCATGGAGAAGAAGGATCTCTTGAGACATTCGCTGACCGCTTTAAGGTCCAGGTGGCATCCAAAGCCTCCAGCACAATTGTTTCTCACATTGCAAAAGACGGGCATTATTACATTCACCCGGATCCCTCTCAGAGCAGATCGTTGACTGTGCGGGAAGCCGCCAGACTGCAGACTTTCCCTGACAATTACTTCTTTGAAGGAAACAGAACGCAGCAATACACGCAGGTAGGAAATGCTGTTCCGCCCTATCTTGCGCTGCAGATCGCGGAGATTACAGCCCAGATGATAGCAGGCAAAGCAGAAAACAGAAGACCATCGCGCACGGGTAAAAGGGTTTCCGGCTGATCATGGCTGATGTCCATACTCCCCGTCAGCGCAGTTATAATATGTCCCGCATACGGGGCAAGGACACAAAACCAGAAATTTTTCTTCGTAAAGCTCTCTGGAAAGAAGGATTTCGATACACGCTTAAGAATAAGGACGTGCCGGGAAAGCCGGATCTGGTGTTTAGAAAACAAAAGATTGTGATTTTTGTTGACGGCTGTTTTTGGCATCGCTGTCCGAAGCATTTTGTGGAGCCAGCTAATAACATTGATTTTTGGGAGAAAAAAATCCAATCAAATGTGGACAGGGATAAAAAGATAAACAGAGAACTAAAAAAATCCGGATGGACGGTAGTGCGTATATGGGAGCATGATCTGAAGAAAGATCAATACATAAAAGCCGTCAAAAGAGTGGTCGAGGCCTTGTTTGATAAAAAGTAGCTGCGCCTGTCATATCAATATATACTCAAACTCATCTTATCCTCTTCCAAATCAATAACTAAAAATTTTGGCTTTTCATGCAGGGTTGCGGAAAATTTCAAGATACTCTCTATGGACAGGAACTCAACGCCGTCGTCGGTGCCGAAGGAAGCACGTTTATTTTGCCACCAGACATCGAAGTCCAGTTTTACGGGATCGCATTCGCGGGCATAGATAACGGGCTGGGCATCGGTCGTATTGGGCATCAGGTAAACGCCCTGATCGCCGACGAGCCAGAAACCTTTGCCGGTGTCCTGATCGTAAAGCGTTCTGACGGTACCGGCGGCGCGGATAGCCGCAAGCGCCTGTTTGACGGCGGGCCACGGAAAATGTAGTTTCATGTCAATTCACCCTCCCAGCATATTCCCCACGATATCATCCGCCGCCTTGTGCATCGGGTCGGTCATGAGGTGGGCATAGCGGGCGGTGGTCTGGACCTGCGTGTGGCCCAGCAGTCTGCCGATCATTGGCAGGGAATGGCCAGCGGAGACGGCATAAGAGGCAAAGCTGTGCCGCAGGTCGTGGATGCGGACGTCCTCCAGTCCGGCAGCCTTGCGTACGCGCTGCCAGGGCGATTGAAGGTCAGTCAGATGCGCCAGCGGCAGGGTGCCGTAAATGACGTATTCGTTTTCTCGTGGCGTGTCGGCGTGATTCCAGATGCTGGTCAATAGGTCGATGACATGCTGGCTGACGGGCACGGCGCGGGCGCCGGTTTTGGAATCCGGCAGACGCAGGAGACGATGATCCTTGTCAATATCGCGCCAGCGCAGGGTTTGAATTTCGTTCAGACGGCAGCCGGTAAAAGCCAGCAGACGAAACGCATTGATGGCCGAGCGGTGGACAATCAGCGGTTTCTGATCCTCCCCGCCTTCCAGTATACGCCCATCAAGAATGCCTTCCGCATAATCCAGCATGGTTAACAGTCGGCCCAGCTCTTCGCGGGTCAGATAACGCTCCCGTTTGCTTTCTGGATATTTGGCGATATGGCGGCGCGGGTTCGAGTATTCATCGCGCCATCCCCACATTTCCGCCAGATTGAACATTTTTGAAACAATCTCCAGCATCCGGTTTGCATCATAGGGCGTTTCGCGCATGCGATGATGCAGATCGCCGATATTGGAGCGCTTGACGTCGCGGACCAGAATTTTGCCCAGCTCCGGACGGATAAACTTTTCGATGATCCTTTTATAGCCTTCCGCCGTACGTGGCTTAAGGCGAATGATGGCATGTTCCGTCCAGAAACGGTCGCAAAGATCGCTCACTGCCGGCGCCGTTTTTTCATCCTGCTTTGCCTGAGAGGGATCAATGCCGTCTTGCACCGACGCCAGAGCTTTGATCCCCCGGTTGCGCGCCTCGTCCAGCGGTGTGATTCCGTAGGTTCCAAGATTAAGGCGGCGGGTGCGGCGGCGAAAGCGGTATTGGAGGATGAAAGTTTTGCGACCGCCAGGGCTGACCCGCAGGGCGAAACCGGGCACCATCGTGTCGAACAGGAAGAACTCTTTTTCCTGCGGCGTCGCCTCGTCGATGATGGTCTTGGTCAGTTTTACGGGCATCGATCCGTCCTTAAAAAATCCTGCGATGCGCTTCATTTTTTGGAAGCATTCCGGAAGCAAATTCCTGAAAAGGGCTTCGTAAGCGCGTCAGGGTCAGGATCGAGGATATCGGCGACATTATCAAGCAAAATCAATGATTTATCGCGTTTCCGCGCAATGTTTTGAGGCTGTTCGCGCCGGTGGCGGCGCATGGCGGGATAAAAGGTTGCTTATGACGGGAACGCGGCCTATATTGCTGACAATTCAAATGTTTCCTAGGTGACGCGGGGTGGAGCAGCCCGGTAGCTCGTCAGGCTCATAACCTGAAGGTCAGAGGTTCAAATCCTCTCCCCGCAACCAAGAAAATCAATAAGTTAGCCGCCGCCGGGCGGCTTTATTTTTTTTGGGTTATGTCGGCTAGAAAATTACGCTATTAGTTAAAATCATGCACGAAAAAACTGAAAAGCGCATAGCGGCGCAGATTGCAAAAACCCTCACAATGATGTGCGTAAGAAACACATTTTTGGAAGATTTGCATGCGGGCAAATGCCCCATAAGCAAAACCGGCGATTATACGGACGTTAAGGTGATTGACGGCGAAGGCCGGGAAATCCCTTGGAACGAGTTGTCGCGCTTGAATGACGCTGAAATGAAAACCCTTATGAAGCAAATCGTCAACCGGGTTTATACATATTTTATCCGGGCCGAGGATTCCCGTTTTCAGGCCAGCGTAGAGAAATGGGGCGCAGTTGTAGACCGCTGGGATGAGCCAGAACCGGAGCTTGATGAAGGGTTTGGCATGAATAAGGAATCTGGTGTCGCTGTACCGTGATCTTTCCAGCGGAAACTATAAAATCGGGCGTAGTATCGCTTTTGTAATCACGCATCCAAAAATCAGAGAAGTATGGGCAGCAGATTTCCGCGACCGTGTTGTTCATCACGTCATTTATAATGCCATATCCGAGCGCTTTCATAAGCGTTTCATTCGAGACAACTATGCCTGCATTCCGGGGCGCGGCACACATGACGGTCTGCGGCGCGTTTTGAGTTTTGCCCGATCAATTACAAATGAATGGACACGGCCCGCCTATTACCTGAAGGCAGATGTTGCCAATTTTTTCAATAGCATTGATCGCCCTATTCTTCTCAATCTTCTTGAGCGCCATGTGCGGGAGGAATGGCTACTTGTTCTTTTGCGGCAGATAGCCCTACACGATCCACGCACCAATTTCGTCAGACGCTCCCCTCAATCTTTATTCGCGCAAGTGCCACGCCATAAAAGCCTTTTTCACGCCGATGAAAACAAGGGTATTCCTATCGGCAACTTGACCAGTCAGTTTTTCGCCAATGTCTATATGAACGAACTGGATCAATATGCGAAACATTACCTGAAAGCGCGGCGTTACGGGCGTTACGTGGATGATATGATATTGTTCCACGAAGACCCGGACATTTTAAATTCATGGTATTCACAAATGGATAATTTTTTGAGATCCAATCTCGCCCTGCATCTTCACCCTAATAAAAAACATATCAATCTTGCGGATAAGGGTTTTGATTTTACAGGGTTTATCATCAAGCCAGGGCGCACTTATTTGCGGAAGGCTACGTTATCTACATGCGCACAAAAAATCAGGAATTGGGAGTTTCGAGGGTCGCCTGTGGATTCACATTCTCTGGAACAATTGTCCCACAGCATGAACAGCTATCTGGGAATGTTGCGGCAAGTCAATGGATACAAAGCCAGAAAAAAATTCTGCCAACGCATTGAAAGCCTGTTCCTGCAAGCAGATGAAGATTATACAAAAATCAAAACAAGTTCCTGAAAAAAGGATCGAGAAAGGGGCATTCAACTCCGTCCCGGACGCAGCGCACGCGCGCATAGGCGTCGTCCTTAAAGTTCCAGTTCCGATTGCCGTCGTCGAAGTACTGCATCCGCGCGTTGTCCCGGTTGTCCGGGTTCGTCGTGCCAGACCAGTATTTGCCGTACGGATTGGAACCGCAAACGCATTGATGGCGAACTCTTGACCGGGCGGGCGATTTCTCATCCGCCGAGCCTTCCACCTTTCGGTTTCTGCTATGGTAGGCTTCCCTTATAGGAAACATACCGCCGCCATCCGAGCTGAATAAGCTCACCGGGGCAGGCCTTGACCTGATCCCGTTCCGGCTACCCCTTTCCCGAACTTTTGAGCCAGCCCTGCGCCTGTTTCGCAAGGCTCTCGGTCATTTCCGACAGCGCCGCATAATGGCGGCGCGGCAAAATCTTCATATCGTGCGATAACCGCATCATAAGCTGTACAACCTGAACCCGTTCCAGAATTGATTCGATGTGCTGTCTTTTATCTATAGCACTGTTGGCGCGATAAATCAAAACCACCAGCTCCATCAATTCGTCTTTGATTTTTTGCCCTAAGCTGTATTTGTATTCGCGGGGAAAGTCTTTTGTCGCGGTCATTGTCCGCAGGAGGATGTCATAGGTAAGTTTATAAATCGGCAAATGCTCGTATTGCGCCATGATTCACAAACCTACTCAGAAAAATTTTGCGACCCCGCTTCGCGGGGACACAAAAAAGAAAATAATTGAATGACTGAATGACTAACAGGACTTACGCAAGCGTAAGTCCTGGCTCGTCCCGGACGCAGCGCACGCGCGCAGAGGCGTCGTCCTTAACGTCCCAGCTCCGATTGCCGTCGTCGAAGTACTGCATCCGCGCGTAGTCCCGGCCGTCCGGGTCCGAAGTGCCAGACCAGTACCTGCCGTACGGAAGGGAACCGCTCGTATTCAGCTTGGCGTTACCGTTGCGTCCTGCTTTCACAACACCGTTGTAAATGGCGTTCAGTTCATCGTTGTTGTTATCGGCGCTCGGCTGACGGGCGTTCGCATGGCCTTGTTCGCGCAGTTCTTTGGCGTGATCTTCGCCCTGATGCCATGTCTTGTAGCCATCCAGCGCGCCCGATACAGGCTCAAGCGCCATGACGATGCCTGTTTTCGGCGAACGGGGGCCGACAACCCAGCCATCCGGCAGAACGTCACCGATGTTATAAGCGCGCTTGTCAACGGACGCATTGATAACGCCCGGTTCATTGGTTTGTTCTCTTGCGGGTTCCCTGAATTGCACGGAACGCCCGCTCAGGCCCTCGATGATAAGTTCCGCGTCTGCTGGCAAATCCGACAAACTGATAACGATATGACCGTTCCCGTCACTGGAAACGACACCTTCAAATTCCTGTTTCACCGCCTGCGCCATGATGCTTTCCTTTCAAAACGCTCAAAATAGACCGAATGCCTTTATTTTTGGGTATTAGGGGATTTATACATTATTGTTATGGAATTTGCAAACTTTTTGTTTTAATTGAATATAACTTTCTGAAAATAAAGAGAAATTAGTCATGCATAGGTTCTGTCGTGCAGGGCGTTGTAATAGTTTACGATTGCCGCGAGGTCGGCGTTTGTCAAAGTGTCTATTCCCATTGCCATGCCGTGCAATTCGGAGCCGCTTAAAAGCTTTTGCGTACCATGATTGGTTCTGTTGACATTCATCGTATCCAGATGACGGCGGCGGCGAGATAGATCAGGGACTGGAAGTTTCTGGCGCGTTTGCAGTAGCGGGTTGCAATGCCCCTGTAATGTTTAAGTTTGCTGAAGAAGCATTCGATGCGGTGGCGTTCGGCATAGAGCGCGTAATTGCAATCCCTGGGATTGATGTGGTTTGAGCGGGGCGGAATCACCGCCTGCGCGCCCTTCGCTATGACCCCTTCGACAATTTCGTTGGAATCATAGCCCTTGTCGCCGATCACCGCCTGAACCGTAAACCCTTCAATCAACGGCAAAGCCTGCGTGTAATCGGAAGCCTGCCCCGGCGTCAGGATAAAACGCACAGGATTGCCGAGCGCATCGACCGCCGTGTGGATTTTGGTGGTCAGGCCGCCTTTCGAACGGCCAAGGGCTTCCGCCGTTTGAGTCCCCCTTTTGCGCCTGCGCTGTGCTGGTGCGCCCGGACGATAGTGGAATCGATCATCACGAACTCAAAATCAGGATCATCGGACAGCGCCCGGAACAGCCTCATGTATGGTATTACCGCGCGCGGCGATATTAGCTTTATTTTGTACCGCCGCAAGGGAACCGGCGTCCCCCGACCTGTAAAGCATATTTCAAGCAGCGGATGGAAGCGGATTAAAAAGGAGGTGGGCATCAATTACCGCTGGCACGATACGGAGATAAAGATTCCGTTCATCCAAATGTTTCGCGCAAAGCAGACGACATTAAAAATAATCTGTCTTTAATGTTTTCAACGGCAGCCTTTCAATTTGATTTTATCGGCGCCAAGGATCTTCTGGAGCTTGCACGCAAGCAACCGACAACAACATATGAAATGACGGTGACTGAAAGCTTGAGTTCTGAAGGTGGATATATTGCGCTTGTGAAGCTTAAAGATCTGTATAATTTTTTAAGTGATGAATCCGACCAGTTGGTTAAAACTTTGTTTGAATCAAATGTGCGAGACTATCAGGGTAGTACGCAAGTTAATGAAGAGATACAAAAATCTCTTTCAGAGCGAGGAAAAGAGGATTTCTGGTGGCTCAATAACGGTATCACTGTTGTAGCCAGCAAAGCTGTCCAAAGTGGAAAGACATTGACGATTGAAGACCCTCAGATTGTGAATGGACAGCAAACTTCGACTGAAATATTCAATTTCTTTAAAGAATCCAATACAGATTCAGAAGAAAGAACTGTGATGGTACGGGTTATTTCGGTTTCAGAGTCTGCTAGCAGGGATCGTATTATAAAGGCAACTAACAGCCAAACCTCAATTCCGCCGGCATCTCTGCGTGCGACTGACAAGATACATCGTGATATTGAAGAGTACCTCTCTCCATTTGGCCTTTATTACGATAGAAGAAAAAATTCGCAAAAAAATATTGGACGGCCTGTTGATCAGATCGTTAGTATTGCGTTAATGGCTCAGGCTATAATGTCAATTATTTTGCAACGCCCAGATAGCGCGCGTGCCCGCCCGTCTACACTTTTGAAAAAGGACGAAGATTACAAAACATTATTTTCTACAGATTATCCAATCGAAGTTTATTATGTGGCTGCAAAGACAATCAAGAGTGTACAGTCTTTTCTTAGATCAAAGACAGATATCCTTCCTAAAGAAAAAACAAACCTTCTTTTTTATGTTGCCATGCATGTAGTGTGTACTGTTACAAACAAGCCCAATCCTACTGTTGCTGATATAGCAGCGCTAAAACCTGAAAATCTATCTGATGAAATTTTAGAAGGAGGCTTAAAGTTTGTGAAAGTTAGGTATCTTGCGTTGGGTGGGGATGATAAAGCAGCTAAAGGCAGTCAACTGTTAGCTGACATTAAAAAAGATCTTTCTATGAGCCTAATTCAAAGTGCAGACGTTGATAGTGTCACGAATGCGGTAAAGGCCGCATAAAATCGGCCAAAGTTAAAGATTGCGGCTGGCAACCGCCGCACAGCATTATTGATGCCACTGAACCAACTTCAACCCCACCCCTACCCCACCACCAAATTCCCGCTCGACACCAGCCCCGCCTCATCCGTAAGCCCGGTGATGCCGGTGAGCGTGGCGATCTGCGTCATGCCGTAAACGCCGCCCGCGCCGTCGCGGTCCACCTTGACGATGCTGTTCGCGCCGCTCGTGGTGATCTCGACCCAGTTCGTGATAAGATCGACGCCGTGGACATAGGAAGTGGCGGCGAGAATGTCGGATATGTCGAGCACGTCTTTATAGATAGTAATGTCAAAATCGCCCACGACGTCGACATTGCTGAAGGCCGATGCGGATTCAAACACGAACCTGTCCGCGCCCGCGCCTCCCCAAAGCATGTCGAGTCCGCCCTTCCCGTAAAGAACGTCGTTGCCGCCACCCCCCGTCAGAGTGTTCGCGTTGCCATCGCCCGTAAGAGTGTCGTTGTAGGCGGAACCAAGGATATTCTCGATGCCGGACAGCGTATCGATGCCGTCGCCCCCGGAGGCCGCGCCGCCCGTAAGGCTGACCGTAACGCCCGCCCCGGCGAAAGAGTAGCTCGCGGTGTCGATGCCGCCGCCGCCGTTGAGCGTGTCCGTCCCCGCGGCGCCGACCAGCACGTCGTCGCCATCGCCGCCGTTCAGCGTATCATTGCCCCAACCGCCGTTGAGCGTGTCGTTCCCGCTGCCTCCCGTGATCGAGTCATTGGAAGCCGAGCCGTAGACCGCTTCGATGTTATAGAGCAGATCGCCCTGCGCATCGCCGCCGGTGTTGATGTTGGTGTCCAGATTGACGGTAACCCCTGCGACCGAGCGCGTGTAGCGGACGGTGTCCCAGTTCGCGCCCCCATCGATGATGTCGGCCCCGCCACCGCCCTCCAGAAGGTCATCCCCGCCAAGGCCGGTGATCGTGTTGGCGTTGTTATCGCCATAAATCGTGTCCCTGATCGACCCGCTTGAGCCGTTGGTGCCGCTGACATTTTCAAAGCCCGAGATCGTATCCCATCCCGCGCCCACGGTGTTTTGCGAAATGGTGAGGGTGAGGTCGACCGTGACGCCCGCGCTCGCGCTGGCGTAGCGCAAAGTGTCCGGGTTGGCATCGGAACCGCCGATGAGGATGTCGTCGCCCGCCCCGCCGTCGATCGTATCGCCGCCGGTCCCGCCGTCGATCGTGTCGTTGCCCGCGCCGCCGGCGAGGACATCATTGCCCGCATTGCCGTTCAGCGTATCGGCGCCGGTGCTGCCGGTGAATGTATCAATGCCGGTGTTGCCGGTAATTATAAAACCGTCGCTCTGGCCGGACATGTTAACGGTGACGTTGATGGCAGCCGTTCCCACTGTAATAACTTCAAGGCCGGTGATATTTCCATCTGCTCCCGAGCCAAGTGTATTCAGGTCCGCGGACATTGCCGTGGTCAAAATGATCGTATCGCCTGTGCCGCCGCCCATGCTGATCGTGTTACTGGACGTTCCGGCAAACAGGAAGTCAAGCAAAGCGCCTGTAATCGTCAGAACATCGTTGCTGGCGGCGCCGGTAAGATTTACGGTTTCAATATTGCTCAGCGTTCCGGGGACCGCCGATATGGTCACTGCGCCGCTCACATTGACGTTCAGGACATCAGTGCCGGTGGCGCCGGGATTGATCGATGAAAAACCGGAGAACTGCGATGCCGACATGGTTATATTATCGTTTGTGGCGTTAGCGCCGGTAAGGTTTTCGACGCTCGCCAATGTGCCGGTGGTGAAATTGACTGTCGTGGCGTTCGTCAGCGCTATCGTGTCGATGCCCGCGCCGCCGGTGATGGACTCACCGGCCGCAAAATCGCCGTTCGCAAGGTTGATCGTATCGTTGTCCGCGCCGCCGTCGATGATGTCGGCTCCGCCCCCGCCGCTCAAGATATCGTCGCCCGCGCCGCCCAGAACCGTGTCCACGCCAAGGCCGCCCACGACCGTGTCCGCGCCCGCGTCGCCCGAGAGATAATCGTCGCCCTTGCCGCCGTTGATCTGGTCGTTGTCATCGCCGCCATGGATCGTGTCGTTATTGATGCCGCCGATCAGGACATCATTGCCGGCATCGCCAAACATCGCGTTGGCGCCGGCTGTATCCATAAGGCTGTCGTTGCCCGCGCCGCCATACATGATGTCATCGCCGTTGCCGCCGGTCAGGTTGTCATCGCCGTTGCCGCCCGAAAGAACATCATTGCCGTCCTCGCCCAGCAGAATGTCGTTGTTATCGCCGCCAT
>Ga0187893_10001895_pt1 | contig 47754 bp, 50 predicted proteins | sample MA1701074metaG_FD_139574 | JGI IMG/M metagenome (GOLD analysis project Ga0187893, IMG submission 139574) | White microbial mat communities from a basaltic lava cave in the Kipuka Kanohina Cave System on the Island of Hawaii, USA - MA170107-4 metaG ... | reverse complement strand
CAAAACGCCTGCACTCCTCACTCGGGTATCTCACCCCCTGTGAGAAGGAAGCAGATTATCATTATTCACAAAAACCCAACTTAAGTCTTCAAGAAACTGTCTCAGCCAAGGGGTAAAGTCCACTCCCTCGTTGAAAGTTTTATCTGCAAATGGAGGTCTGCCTTACCCCCCGCGGTTTTGAATATGTAGTCAGTGGCCAGACTATCATCGTTCAACATTTCGAGTTCATTGGTTGGTTGCACGCCCAGCTCCCTCGCAAACAGATTCCCAATATACTTCTCGAAAAATGTGGCAGGAGTTTTCTTGTTTCCCACGCTAAGAAGATCAATTGCAGCACAAAACGACATTGAAAGGGTATAAAGCAAAATCCCCGTCTCTTCTCGCGTCAGTTCAGCCATTCTATGGTTCTTGTATAATGATGAGTGAAGGGAGGGGAGTTCTATATTGAACAGGGTTTTATTGATGGGACGACTAATATTCTTACCTCGAGTGAACACAAAGTAACTTTTGCCGGGTATAAGGGACTCTAATTCCACCATCCTACATTTCCTCAATAAAGAGCGCGAGGCTTCATCCAAATCCACAACTATCTCCGGAACGCGTTGCGACAGCAGTGAAGAGTTGCCCGCATTCTTCAAAAAGCCGTAAAGGTCACTCAGCAAGTGTTCAACTCTTCGCACAGTCATCGCTGAGAAAATAAGGTTTATTATGGGAAAGACAAATGCTGCGTTCCCACAGAGTGCCCCCGTCAAGTGTTACCGGCCTTCTTGATTGCTTCTCACCATCGGAATCCAGATATTTCTCACCCGAAAATGCTCAAAGACAAAGTCATATTGCTCGTTGATGATGAGGCCTCGCTGCTGAAGGCGACAATGGCCGGGCTCGTTTCCCGCGGCTACACTGTTGAAGCTGCTGAGGGAGCCGAAGCCGCGCTTCGGGTTATCCATGACGTCAATCCCGATCTTGTTGTGACTGACCTCGTCATGCCCGGCACCAACGGGTTCGAATTGTATCAGCGTGTGAAAGCAGAGTACCAGAATCCGAACATCCCCTTTGTCTTCCTCACCGCGGTTGACGACTTCCACGCGAAAAAATTCGGGAAGGAGATCGGCGCCGCAGCGTACATCACCAAACCCGTCGATCTGGATGAACTTGAAGACATCATCAAGGAAAAGCTCGGCCGGTAACATCCCGTCAGTTTCCCCATGAAGACCCACGACCGAATCGAATTCATCGACCCGATGCGCGGATTTGCCGTGATCGTGATGGTGATGGGACACACCATTGATTCCGTACTGGCAGATTCCTCTCGAACCACGGAGCTCTTCCGCCTGTACGACGCTATTCGCGGATTCACCGCACCTGTTTTCCTCTTTGTTTCCGGCATGTCATTCATGATTGTGACGGAGCGGAAATGGGAACAATACCGGAATCTTACACCTGAAGCCGTAAAACGGATTTGCAAGATCATGCTCCTGATTGTGATCGGTTATGCGCTTCATTTTCCCTTCTTCTCATTCAACAAGATTGTCAATAACGCCACACCCGGCGAGCTTGCATCGTTTCTTCAGGTTGATGTCCTGCATTGTGTGGGCGCAAGTCTGCTGATTCTGCAGGTACTCATATTTTTTTCACCCTCCGTTGCCGCGTTTGTGCGCTCAACGCTCGCACTGGTCGTAATCTTTGTAATGATGGCGCCGATACTTTGGGGAGTCAATCTTGCAGACGTTTTTTCCCCGGTTGTATCGCCATACGTCAATCAGCAGCAGATCTCCATCTTCCCGCTTTTTCCCTACGCGGGATTTCTATTTGCCGGCGTGATTGTTGCGTATTTGTTTCGGCGGGCCCGCAATGAAGCAAGAGAAAGCGAGTTTTTCCGTTCAGTGGCTAAAATAGTGCCGTGGGTTGCTGTTCTCGGACTTGTGGCTGATTTCCTTCCGTGGCAGGTATTCCCACAACACGAGTACTGGAAGGCGAGCCCGAACTTTTTTCTCATCCGGCTGGCAATTGTTCTTCTCCTGACATCCGGTTTTTTCTTCCTCAAGCGAATTCCGGAATCTGTCAGACAGCACGCCACAACGCTTGGACAGGCATCGTTGCTTGTGTACGTGGTTCATCTTGTTGTCGTTTATGGCTCGGCGGCAAACAGGGGACTTGCGCAAACCATCGGACGTACGATGAACCTTCCGCAGGCAGTTTTGGTCGCCCTTGCGTTGCTTGTTTCCATGTTTGTTATGGTGCAGTTTCGAAACGTCCTCCAGCGTCGGCATGTATGGTCGCTCAGGGTTGTACAGGCAATGGTGGTAAGCGCATTGATGTTCTTCTTCTTTACCAATCCCTTCTAGAGTAGTTACGTGGCTGATCCCACCTCCCAACACACCGCCCCCGAAAAGCGACGTGTGGAGTTCATCGATCTTCTGAAGGGGTGGGCTGTTATCGTGATGATTGAAACGCACGTCGTCAACGCGACGCTCACTTCGTCCATTCTTGATTCTGACGGCTTTCAATGGATCAAGTTTATAAACGGCCTTGTTGCTCCTTCATTCCTCTTCTCATCCGGAATGGCGTATGCGGTGACCACACGGCGCAAAATTGAAGATTACCTCGCGTTCGGGAAGCCGTTGTTCAAACAACTGAGCCGGCTCCTGCTAATTGTGTTTATTGCCTACATGCTTCACTTGCCGGAGTTTTCCTATTCAAAGCTTGCACAGGGAATCACGGAGAAACAATGGCTGGTGTTTTTGCAGGTGGATGTGTTGCAGTGTATTGCTGTAAGCTTGCTGTTCATGCAGTGTCTTCTGCTTGTAGCAAAATCCGAGAGGCGATTGTTCGGGACTCTAACAGTGCTGACGATCGCAATCTTGTTGGCCACGCCCCTCATGTGGGGGATCGAATTCCTCGGCCTTGTTCCGGCACCGATTGCCGCATATCTCAACGGGGTTCACTATTCACTGTTCCCGCTGTTCCCTTGGTCTGTGTTTCTGTTCGCCGGGGCCGTTTGTGGCTTTCATTTCATGAGCGCACGCGCGAGCGACGGGGAAACAGTACACTTCATGAAACGGCTTGTCGCGGCCGGGGCGACTCTTTTCGTCGGCTCGTTTCTTCTTCACCCCGTTGCTTCCACTGTTTATCCAACGTACGACTACTGGCGTTTCAGTCCGTCGTTTGTGTTACTGCGATTGGGACTGGTAATCATCCTTCTTTGCGGTTTATTCCTCTACGAACGCCACAATCCGCTGTCGAAAAACTCAGTCGTGACACTTCTCGGTCGTGAATCCTTGCTTGTGTACACCGGGCACTTGCTGCTGATCTACGGCGACTTCGGTCCATTCAATTTCAGGAAAGTGGTGAATCACGCGTATGGATATAGTGAAGCTTTTGTCACCTCGGTTGTGCTTCTTCTGCTGATGTATGCGCTTGCTTTTTTCTGGACCAACACTAAACGTAATTCCCCAAGATTGAAAACAGCGGTCAACGTCGGTCTTGTTCTCACGCTTGTGCTGGTGTTCTTTTTCGGACCCGGGGAATAGCTTGACCTTCCTCTTCAATTTCCATACTCTGCAATAACAGTCCGTCAAATCTTTTTCCTGAGGTCTGATCATGCACACAGTTGTTTTGCTTCGTCACGGTGAATCCCAATGGAATCTCGAAAACCGTTTTACCGGCTGGGTGGATGTTGATTTGACGCCGAAGGGAAGCGATGAGGCGCGACAAGCAGGGCAGTTGATGAAGAAGGAGGGGCTGGTGTTCGACTTGGCGTTCACGTCGGTGCTCAAGCGCGCAATCAGAACGCTTTGGTTTTCACTGGATGAAATGGACCTGATGTGGATCCCGGTGCGTCATTCATGGCGGCTGAACGAACGGCACTACGGCGCATTACAGGGACTAAACAAGGCCGAAACCGCGGCGAAATACAGCGACAAGCAGGTCCATATTTGGAGAAGAAGCTATGATATTCGTCCCGCGCCGCTCGAACGTGAAAGTCCGATGTACCCCGGGAGCGACCCGCGGTATAAAGATATGAACCCCTCTGATATTCCGTTAACTGAATGTTTGAAGGATACAGTTGCGCGGTTTGTTCCGTATTGGGAAAGGACCATTGTGCCGGAGATTCGCGCCGGGAAGCGCGTGATTATAGCGGCGCACGGAAACAGCTTGCGCTCGCTCGTGAAGTATCTGGACAATGTTTCCGATGATGCAATCACAGAAATGAATATCCCCACCGGCGTGCCGCTGGTGTATGAACTTGACGGGAACTTGAAGCCTCTCGGCAGTCGTTTTCTCGGTGATCAGGAGGAAATCAAGAAACAAATGCAGGCGGTTGCAAACCAAGGCAAAGCCAAGTAGAAGTCATGTTCAGAAGGTAGCTCAAGGAAGCGAAATTGATGTGACGACATATTCCTCATGATAGTCAACATAGCCAACCTCGTCCGCCATTTCATCTATCACAAGGATGTCCAGAAGGGTCACTGCTCTGCGAATCAACCCCCTTGCTGAAATCCTGTCAACTATGAAAATATTGTTGTCCCAAGATCCGTCGTCATTCAAATCATAAACCCAGCGCACCTCGAAATACTGCAGTTGGAGTTGCGGATCCCAACGTGAGTCGCCGGTGCGTTTATCGATCCTCCACGGCCTTCCTCGCGGCCTGAACGTCCATTGATCACCGGTGGCGAGGGGGTATTTTATGCTAGAGAGGGGGGGATACTCTCTGGTAATTGAATCCACTATAGTCGTTGAGATGGGACCCTCAAGGAACTGCATTATCTCGTGAAGTGAACGGAACGTCGTGTTGGCAAAACAGTATGCGGGTGAAGTGTTGATGGGTCTCGGAAAAACCAATGAGCTCGGTATGTATCCGTGAAGAAGCAGCAAGCCGCCGGATTGTGTGTAATAGTGATACGACGGTCTCAAGGGTGCTGATTCAATCGAACGGAACTCTGTAGCGAGGATAAGATCAGTCATTGTTCCCGGATTCCGCGGGAGCAATATCTGTTTCGTTGCTCTGACGGTGACTGAACTCGAAAATGAAAAGTGTTCGAATTGGTACGTTGAGTCAATCGGTCGGAAGTTATCCGAATACAGAGCCCGGTTGTACGCCCACTCGCTTCCTACGCTGATAGGGTATGCAGTAATCGAACTTGTTCCATTGCCGCCATTCCAAATGGAACTGAACTCCTCGCAACCGGGAAGTGTTGTCGAAAACAGAAGTAGAGCGACCAAAAGCGAGAAGCCCCGATAAGGGTTCATTGGATTTTCCTTTGAATCAGATTGGTTGTGGAAATGTAAACGAATCGGATGAAAAATGCCTCCCGGGAGGCCAAAATCTTGCTGTTCCTGGATGAATTTGTTATGGTTTCAACATCAAAGGAGTAACCGTAAGGAGCAAATGATGATTCGCTGCGGTGTCGGTCTGATTGGGTTGTTGTTGATTGTTGCATCGACTTTGCACGCACAGACTCCCCCCGTCAAGATCCAACTTGACGGAGAATGGGTGTTCAAAAAGGACCCGGAGAAAATCGGTCTTGATAATCGATGGTGGGCGAACGACCTCGATCGCTCCGACTGGGAAAGCGTTCCTGTCCCCAAGATGTGGGAAGAGTATCCGACTCTGGGGTCCTACGATGGTTGGGGATGGTTTGCATTGAGCGTTGTTTTCCAGAAAACAGGCCAACCGATGACATTGCATTTTGCAGGTGTTGACGACGATGCAGTTGTGTGGGTGAACGGTGTTGAAGTCGGCACTCATGTTGGTTACAGCGACCCATTTGGAATTGATGTCACGAATGCGTTGCGGAATGGTGAGAACCTTGTCATAGTCAAGGTTGCCGACCATCGCGGCGGCGGTGGTATCTACAGATCGGTCACACTGATTGAAACGCGCAGTATTGAGGAGCTTTTGAAGAGTCCGTTCTTTGGTACGCCGGCCATCAAGAGTCCCGACTGGGTCAGAGATGCAGTTATCTACGAGGTGTACCTTCGTTCCTTCTCACCTGAAGGAACCTTCGCAGGACTCGAGAAGAAACTTCCCGAATTGAAAGCGCTGGGTGTAACTGTTCTTTGGTTGATGCCGATTCACCCCGTTGGTGAAAAAAACAGGAAAGGAACCCTCGGCAGTCCATACTCCGTCAAGGATTACTACGGTATCAACCCGGAGTTCGGCACGATGAAGGAATTCAAAAAGCTCCTGAGTTCAGCCCACAAGAAGGGAATGAAGCTCATCATCGACCTCGTCATAAACCACACGGCGTGGGACAACCCGCTGATTGAAGAACACCCGGATTGGTACTCGAAGAATGCCGCGGGTGCAATTGTTCCACCCAATGATGATTGGACGGATGTTGCAGACCTTGACTTCTCCCAAGCGGATTTGCGAAAGTACATGGCCGACATGATGCGGTGGTGGGTAAAGGACATTGGGATTGACGGATTCCGCTGTGACGTTGCGGAAATGGTCCCCACGGATTTCTGGAATGACGTTCGCAAGCAGTTGAATAAGGTGAAGTCGGTGATGATGCTTGCCGAAGGGTCTCTCCCCGAGCATCATGCGCAGGCGTTTGATGTCTCATATGCTTGGACAGTCTATGACGTGCTTGAGTCGATTCTCAAAGCCCGGTCTCCGGCAACAGCCATTAACGACATTCTGAAGAACGAGCGGTTGCAGTTTCCAACAGGTTCAATTCGTATGCGATTCAATACCAATCACGACAAAAACGCCTGGGAAGATCCGGCCGTTACGAAGCTCGGATTGGACGGATTGAAACTCAGCACGGTTTTGGTTCACACATTGCCCGGCATCCCGCTCATTTATAACGGCGAGGAGGTTGCCAACCACAAGAAGCTCGGCTTGTTTGAGAAGGTAGATATCGATTGGGATCGCCCGAGTGAAATCGGACAAATGCTTGCGCAGTTGTGTAGTTTGCGACAGGTAAACAAGTCGCTCTCACGCGGTGAATTCGTTCCACTTGCAACGTCATCCGATCAGGACGTTCTTGCTTATGCCCGTCTGGCGGGGAAGGATAAAGTGGTTGTTGTACTCAACTTCTCTGAAGAGCCGCGATTCGTTCAAGTTGAAACTCCGCTGGAAAGGATTGTGCCCGGCAGGAAAGACATGGTGTTGACAGATCTTTTCAAGGATGAGAAGATGGAAGTGAAGCAGTCAACAGGAGAGAAGGTCGTTCTAGCGCTGGAGCCAAGAGACTTCAGGGTGTTTCAGGTGAAATGAGAGTTATGATGTCTCAGGACACTCGAACAGCATCGGGGAATTGGGTTCATTCCATGTTAATCATTCAGTTGCTTCATCTTTTCCACTATTTCTTCCGCTTTCCATTCGTTCCCGTTGATGACTGCATCGATTTTTCCTTCGGGATTTACCAGTATAGTTCGAAGATTGTGTGCGATGAGTCCGTCATCGTCCGCAAGGGTTAGCCCGAACCCATCGGCGAGCCGGTAGATAGTGCTCATGCTGTCGGTCGCGAAGGTCCACGTCTTGAAATCTGCACCGTAGCTTTTCCCGTAATCCTTCAGCACCGTCGGCGTATCGATTGCCGGGTCGAAACTGATCGTCATGAGATGCCATTTGTTCTCAAGGCCGGATTCGCGTGACAACCCCTTTTGAATCTTCCCGAAGTTGTTGGTCATCAGAATACAAAAGTCAGGCAACGGACAGCGCGAATAGATAAAAGTGATTGCCAGAACTTTTCCGCGGTAATCTTCGAACCGGACTCTCTTGCCGTCCTGATTCGTCAGAAGAAACCCTCCGAGAACGTCTCCACGTTTGAACACCTTCGACATCAGGCTTCCCTCGACGAACTCCGGGTCCGGCGCCGCCGAACCCCTGCCGGCGATTGTAAATGTCTCGAGCCAACTTTCTGTCCGTGAGACGGCAAGAACTCCTTCAACTGTATCCCCAATCTGCAGACCGTTGAGCAATTCCTTGTTCTTGATTTTGAACGGCATGGTCATGGCCATCATGTAGTCTGGGATTTCTTCATGGTCGATCATGATGCGCATGGCTGTGCTGTCAATGCCGACGACTTCTCCGCGCAGAGGGAAAGTAACGAGGTCGGTGGATTTCTCCTCCTGCTTGGAGCATGAGATTAGAAACATCAAGAAGAGCAGTGGAAGAAAGCTTCTCAAGACTGACATGGTTTGACCGATCTAATGTTGGAATGAGCATTGTGATAAAGTTAAGATATGAAATGCCATCAATGGTCACAATATTTCAACCGTCGTCTCTTTGAACTCAAACAATCAATGCGTATCTTTTTGCGAGACGACATGCTCTACTGGCTTCTAAAAACCGAACCCTCCACCTACTCCTTTGACGACCTTGTGCGCGACAAGAAAGCGGTGTGGGATGGTGTAACAAATCCGGTTGCGCTCAAGAACATCCGCGCGATGCAAAAAGGAGACATGGCGTTCATCTATCATACGGGTGATGAAAAGGCAATTGTGGGAATTGCCGAAGTGATTTCTTCACCGTTTCCTGATCCAAAGCAAAAAGATACCAAACTCGTTGTAGTTGAGCTCAAACCGAAAGAACGGGTAGCGACACCCGTTACACTTGCCTCTGTAAAATCAAATCAAGAGTTTGCCGATTTCGCGCTTGTGAGGATCGGTCGTCTCTCTGTCATGCCGGTTTCCGCCTCCCAGTGGAAATCGTTACTGAGTATGTCCCGCTAACTGCGCCAACCGATGGACATCATCATTATTGCAGCGAAAATCGCATCGGTGTTTGCGCTGGTGTTTCTCAACGGCTTTTTTGTTGCCGCAGAGTTTGCCATCGTCAAGGTACGCGCAACGCAGATTGAGCCGCTGACGCGCCGCGGCAACCGCCGGGCAAAAATGGCACAGGAAGTCATCACCCATCTCGACGCATATCTTTCGGCAACCCAGCTCGGCATCACGCTGACAAGTCTCGGACTTGGCTGGATCGGCGAACCTTTCGTCGCGCATCTGCTCGAACCTGTTTTTGTCTGGTTTGGTGTTTCACAGCCTGCGCTGGTTTCCACCATCTCGTTCGCCCTGGGATTCCTTATTATTACTTTCCTCCATATCGTTCTCGGAGAACTCGCGCCGAAATCACTTGCCATCCAAAAAGCCCAGCGGGTGACGCTTGCCGTAGCGCAGCCTCTGCATTGGTTTTTCGTGCTGTTCCGACCTTTCATTTGGGGCCTTAACGGCACAGCGAACTTTCTTTTGAGACAGGCTGGTATTGAACCGCCTAGCGAGGCGGATCTTGCTCACTCGGAGGAAGAGCTCAGGTTATTGCTGGCAAAAGAGAAGACAATTTCCGGAACGCGGCGTTCACTCCTGTTGAAAGTCATGGAATTGCGGGACAGAACCGTCCGGGAAGTTATGGTTCCCCGAACCTCGGTGGTGTTCCTCTCCGCAGAAAAGACGATCGAGCAAAACCTTGCCATTGCACTTGAAAACCAGTTTACCCGCTACCCGCTTTGCGATGAGAATCTCGACAATGTTCTCGGAATGATTCACCTCAAGGATGTTTTCAGATTGAAGGATGATCACGGAAGCGGCGAAAAGCTCCTCACCATAAAAAGAGAGATGCTGTTCCTTCCTGAGACGATGCCGATTGAACGTGCGCTGAATACATTTTTGGCGAAGAGAGTACTAATGGCGATTGCCGTGGATGAGTATGGAGGCGCGGCGGGGCTCATCACGCTGGAAGACGTGCTTGAGGAGCTTGTGGGAGACATCCGCGATGAGTTCGATGTCGAGTCGGGGATGGTGCACAAGGTCGGCGAGGGCGAGTACACTGTTGATGGCGCCATGCCACTGCATGAATTTGCCGCCATGTTCGAAATTGTGCCCGAATCCAAGGACGTTGTTTCCGTGAGCGGGTATGTTCTTCAACTCCTTGGCCGCCTTCCGGAAAAGGGATTGAGGCTAATGATCGGGCAGTGGCAGGCAACAATTGAGGCAATGCGGGGGAAAGTTGTGAAACAGTTGCGATTGACTCGTTCAACAAAGGAGTTAAGGTGATGAGAACAACTCTGGTGCGGCTGTTTGTTGCGACCATCATGTTGCTTTGCGCGCAAAGCGGTTCCATCGCGCAGTACTATGAAGAGTCTCAGGAATCATCCCGCTCCGCCACAGGATTCGGATCTCTGGGAATGTACTTTCGGGATTTTTCACCGCTGTCGTCAAATCCTCTTCGTGACACGGCGTCGATTCAGTACCATGCTATCATGCCGGTCATCGCAATGCACCAGGGGCTCATCGAGCTGCTCTTCGGATACACACGGTACACCATGGACAACAAATCTCTCGAGGCGATACTCTTCAGTGTGACACTGACACAAGACTTCCGGCTGATAGGTTCACGGGAGAGTAACTTGGGATTGCTTGGAACTCTCACAAGTGACTTCACGAAATCCGAAGCGACGGGGCCTTCAAGAGAAACTTTTAATGTGGCGAGCGTTGGGGCGGGGCTTGGGTTGCGCTACCGATTCGTATCACAATCCTCGGACGCTGTTGTCTCAGGTACTTTTTCAGCGCAATACAGCTCGGAGGGGTTTGGCGCCGGTACAGGGTTTTCCACCTTGACCCTGGGGGAATCGGTCTTCCTGCTCAAGTCAATCCGGGTAGTAAATGGGATTGCTCTAGGGTACCGCCTCCGGTACCAAACGTGGTCCATGTCCGAGGAGAAGTTCAATTACAGCAGTCTTTCTCACGGTCCGTTCATTGGGTTGATACTATAGCCATTTTTGAGGTGCTTGGGTGAGTTTCAATCAAAAGGACTCAAAACATCCCCTTGCATTTTGCCAGTCCTCTCAATATATTTAGCACCAACAAGTTACCCATCCCGTCCTCTTGTAGAGTTCAGTTTCTCGGTGTAGTCCGGCAACCCGCCAATGGCGGCAAGTTCGAGTCTTCTTCACATGATTTACTGTCTCTACCCGCGGTCCGTGCGACCTGCAAGCTGGGGAATCTACTCATAACCGCTTAGTCTTAGTGGAGAGATCACATGGCACTCAAGATTTCAGCACTTCAAAACGGTTCCATCAATGTTCTGGAAGTCAAAGGATCCCTTATTGGCGGGGAAGAAACCGATGAAATGAGCAACGCGGTTGCCGACATGATTGAACGCGGAAACAAGAAGCTCATCATTGACCTTTCCAAGGTTGACTATCTGAACAGCACCGCCATTGGCGCTCTTGTGAAGGCCCACACGACATACAAGAAAGCCGGCGGCAACGTGAAGCTGTGCGGCGTCAACAAGAACATCAACAACATCTTCGTGATTACAAAACTCACGATGGTTTTTGACGTCGTTGATTCAAAGGACGATGCGGCAAAGTCATTTCAGTAACACTCAGGTTTGCAATTCATAACCCACTTTTCATTCCAAGGAGTCATCAATGAAACAATCAGTTTTCCTTACCGCGGTCGTCTTGATTACACTGGCGGTGGCTATCTCGATCCACCTCTTCATCCTGGGAGATCCAGGAAACTTCAGGGATGGAGAGACCCGCCATGTTCCTCAGAATCTGATGGGGACAGTCTATACAGGTGGCGTGATTGTGCCACTGTTGATTACACTTACATTGATGAACCTGACCTTGGTGTTTGAGCGAATGTTCTCGCTCAGGAAAGCGAATGGTCGCGGCCCGATTGTGAACTTTCTCAAGAACGTACAGAAAGCGTTGATGTCGGGCAACATTGACGAAGCCATCAAAGCATGCGATGCCCAGCGCGGTTCGGCTGCCAACATTATCCGTACGGGACTCGCGCGGTACAAGGATATCGTGGACGACAAGAAGCTTGACGCGGAAAAGAAAATGGCCGAGACGAAGCGGGCCATTGAAGAAGCAACCAGTTTGGAGACACCTCTGCTCGAGAGGAATCTTATTGCTCTTTCAACAATCGCATCAGTGGCAACGATGTTCGGCCTTCTCGGAACAACCATCGGAATGATCAGGGCCTTTACCGCTCTTGCAGCGGCCGGAGGAGCCCCCGATGCAATCCAGCTTTCCATTGGAATCTCAGAGGCTCTTATCAACACCGCTCTCGGGCTTTTTGCAGCAATTCTGGGTATTATCGCTTATAATTTCTTCGTTACCAAAGTTGACAACTTCACCTACATGATTGACGAAGCAAGCTACAACGTCGTTGAACTTCTCAGTTCTAAAACCACAAACTAGTCGGGGAGAGTTATGCCGAGGTTCAAACCAAAACGCCAGGGAATTCTTATCGACATGACGCCGTTGGTGGACGTGGCGTTTCTTCTCCTGACGTTCTTTATGTTGACGACCCAGTTCAAACCACCGGAAGAAGTGGAAATCGAACTGCCCTCATCCAACTCGCAATTCAAGCTTCCGGAATCCGATGTCATGACAATCACGCTGAGCAAAGACGGCAGGATCTTTCTGGGCTTGGATTCACAGCGTTTGCGAGGACGCCTTTTCGGCAAAGAGAATGAACTCAAGGGGAGCATTGAAATACCAAAGGACCGTTTGGGTGAAATGCTCATTCAGGCCCGGACTGCAAACCCGAAACTGCGCACGGTAATCAAGGGTGATCAGGCTGCGGAATATGGGGTTGCCGAGGATGTGATGAACATTCTCCAGAAAACCAAGATTACGCGCTTTAATCTTGTGACCAATTTGGAACAAAATTAGCTCGAGAGGAGGTTTAGTATAGTATGGCAGGAGGCGGCGGCGGGGCACCGGAACCCCGAAAACATGGCAAAGGGAAGAAGCGGAAGAAGAGCAGACGGCTTGGCATCAGAATGGATATGACGCCCCTTGTGGACGTTGCATTTCTTTTGCTGACGTTTTTCATGCTCACTACATCAATGTCGCGCCCGCAGACAATGGAGATCAATCTGCCTCCTGATGATGTCAACATTGAAATCGCGGAATCAAACCTGTTGACACTGAGGGTGGACGCGAAGGAGCGGGTATTCTGGAGCGTTGGAATTGAATCACCGACGAGGATCGAATTCGACGCGTTGCGCGAATTCTTGCGGCAGCGTTCGGAGGCAAACCAGAAACTCGTTACTCTGATCAAGGTAGACCGTGAGGCAAAGTACAGCACCATGGTCAACATGATGGACGAGCTCAACCTGGCGAATATCACCCGGTTCAGTCTCGCACCGATGAATGATCAGGACAAAGAAATGCTCTCAAGAGTTCAGTCATAGTTTCTTAGTTTTAGTTAAAGGAGAGAAACACATGTCAACGGCTGCGGCTGTGGGGATGGTGGGTGAGAAGTACGGGGCGGTAGAGCTCAAAAAGATGTACCAGAAGTACTGGACAATTGCGCTCGGTATCGCCATCGCGATTCATCTTGGAATCGTTGGCTCGTATTTCCTTACAGAGATTTTGGGCGAAGAAGAACCGCCTGCTCGGATGGTTCGTGTTATTAACTACAGCGACTTGGGGCCGCCGCCTTCCATCAGTAGCGCCAATACGCCTCCACCTATTTCCGTCGCAGCCCCCGTGGCAAAACCAACAGTCGGCGCGCCGGTACCTGTTCCTGACGCGGAAGTGAGTCCCGAACAGACAATCGCAACACAAACAGAAATGAGTAATATTGCGGCACCCATCGGCGAAGGGTCCGGTGACGGTATTGCTGTTTCGCAGGACATTACGATTGAAGATGAAGGCCCACCGGCTGATTTCGTTCCTGTGGAAAAAGAGCCCGTCATTATCAAAAAAATTGAACCGAAATATCCCGAGCTTGCCATGCGTGCAGGTATGGAAGGTAAGGTCTGGGTGAAAATTTGGGTTGATAAAGAAGGCAAGCCCAAACAGGTGGTTGTCCTGAAGAGCGACAACGATATTTTTAACGAACCCTCGATTGAAGCCGCAAAGCAGTTCATGTTTACACCGGCGGTCATGAACAATGGCCCGGTCGCCGTTTGGGTTTCCGTTCCATTCCGGTTCAAACTGGCCGACCGCAGGTAGCGGGTGTAGCTTTACGAGTTCAATAGCGTTCAGAATTTAGAACGAAGTTCTATGTGAAGGGGGAAGGAGGTGGATGCTTCCTTCCCCTTGACGTTTTCCTGAGGGTGGAATGGATTTTGCCCCAATCTTTCGTTATGTGGTGCTCGTTGTGGCGGGCGCGGCAATGGTTGCAGGGATCCTTGTTGTTGTGGGAGTGTTGTCCCCGGCTCGGATTCCGGAGGATTTCCGTGTAATTGTCGGCGTCGTGATTTTTCTTTACGGGGCATATAGATTTACGGTGACTTTTTTCAGAAAGAACGATACTCGGAATGCGAATCACCAATAGGTTGATGGTTGCGGCTCTCGTGCTTTCCTGCTGCGGTTGCGGTTCGGAAAAAAACTTCTCAACCACAGGTGGAGATGTCACCATTGCGTGCGATGAGGGTGTGTTTCCGGTTATCAGTATTCTCGTAGATGATTTCCAACGCCAATACCCAGCAGCGAGAATTAACCTTCGTAAACTGGAAGGGCGTGCTGCTGTCTCCGAGTTCGCCATGGATTCCGTTCGGTACATCATACTCGGGAGAGAGTTCGACAAAGAAGAGCGGGACGCGTTATCAACAATCAGCATTGACCTCCAGGAATACAAAGTGGCGATGAGCGCTGTTGCCGTCATCGGGAATAGGAGCAATCCCGTCTCGAATCTTCGGCTTACTCAATTGGACAGCATGCTCTCGGGTGATGCAACAGGGTGGCTTCACGGAAAACGCGCCGGCACTGATGTGGCGATCGGTGGACCGAATTCAAGCACAAACTCCATTGTACGATCGACCCGACTATCGGGCAGGTCATTAACCTCGACGGCGACCCCATTCCCTGATAGTCCTGACTTGATCAGGTATGTTAAAGAGAATCCCAATTCACTCGGCATTATTTCGCTCAGTTGGGTTGTTGGTGAAGAGGACAACCTCAGAGTTTTTGCGCTTGGACAGCCGGGGACAAGGCCTGACTCGACGGAACCCTTGGGGCGGTACTACACTCCGGTCCAAGCACATGTCCACAGAAAGTATTATCCGCTGACGATGCCGGTGTACATTTACCGTCGCGAAGTTCTTCCGGATGTTGGTTACGGTTTCATCTCGTACGCAACAAGCGGAGCGGGGCAGAAGATTTTCTTGAACAATGGTCTCGTGCCCGTCACAATGCCCGTACGTCTGGTTTCAATCACATCGAAAGAGGTTAACTAATCCATGAAGCTTACAGTATTTCTGGTGCTTGCCCTCACGACCACGACGGGCTTTGGTCAGGATGTTTTCAATAAGGCCAAGTCTCACCTGTCCGCAAAGGATACGACAGCTGCAGTGACCGCATTCCAGGAGGCGCTTCAGGCAGGGCAGAAGACATCGGAATCCAATTATTATCTCGGAGCAATCGCGTTTGCGAGAAACGGTGTTGATGATGCAATCCGGTATCTTGACGCTTCGGTGCGGCAGGATGACGACAACCTCGATGCGGTGAAAGCGCTGGGTATGGCATATCTGAAGAAGAAGGATGGCCCGAAAGCACTGGAAACGTTCCGGATGGCAGCGAGCCTTGCCCCAAAGGACTGTGACGTCTCTGTCGCCTATGGGCGAGCGTTACTCGCAGCCGATTCCGTTGATGCCGCAATTATCAACCTAACGAAGGCAAAGGAGTGCTCACCCAATGATGCCTCGGTGTTCGAGGCCTTGGCGATGCGTATCTGAAACAGGGTGTTACAGCCCTTGCCATCTCCAACTACGACCAATCTGTCAAGGTTGCCCCGAACAATACGGAAGTTCGCTACAAGCTTGCACGCGCATACGAAAAGAACCGGCAATACACTGAAGCGGTGAAACAGTATGATGAGGTTATCGCGAGCGACCCGACAAACACCGAAGCGTATTTTCAAAAGGGGAGTATTCTTGTTCGTGCCAAACTCTACTCTCGAGCGGTAGATCCACTCAAGAATTTCGTCGAATTGAAGCCGAACTCCTTCGAGGGAAACTCCATGCTGGCGAAGTCTTTACTGGAGTCAAAGAAGAATGAAGACGCCGTCAAGTACGCGGAGAACGCTCTTGCTATTGACTCTTCGTTGGCTGATGTATGGAGAACGTATTTCTACGGGCTGGTTGAAACAAAGGATTATGCGGGGGCTGAGGCGGCTCTAGCGGGTCTTCAGCGTCGGGGAAAAATTGAAGTAGGGGATTACCTCAAACTGGGTGATTTGTATTTCGGCAAGAAGGAGCGCGAGAAAGCGCTTGAATGGTATCTTAAGGCGGTTGCGGCAGATTCCTTAAACTGTGATCCTTACTTCAATCTCGGATTTCTGTACATGCAGGGACAGGACTACGCAAACGCGGCTGTCAATTTCGAGAAGAAAATCACCTGCGATTCGAATTCACTTAGTGCTTATGTGAATGCTGCCGCGTCTCATATGCAGACAAAAAACAGCGCGCGCGCGCGGGAACTTCTTGTAAAGGCAATTGAGCGGAAGTCGGATTTCTTCCAAGGGAGATTATGGCTCGCGCGGTACTACGTTCAGGTGGATTCGTTTGATAATGCAAAAAAAGAGTATGAGGAAGTCCTTCTTCTGATTGGGGACAACACGGAGAAGCACAAGAAGGAGGCAGGTGAAGCGCACTCGCTTCTTGCATCATTGTACTCCACCAAACAGCAGTTCGAACTTGCCATCGACGAGTATCGGAAGGCCGCAGGGGTCGGATATGACAACGGCGGCATGCGTCTTTCATGGGGACAAGCTGTGCTTCAGACGCTCAATCCCAAAACCGATACACCGGAGCAGGCGCGCGCGAAGAATGATGAAGCAGTGAAACATTTCCGACGCTGTATTGAACTTGAGCCAAATAATGCTGCAGGCCACTTATGGCTCGCGGAGAGTCTCGTTCGTTCGCGTGTTCCCGGTGACGATGCCCGGAATGCGAAATTGAAGGAGGAAGCTTGCGGTGAGTATCGGAAAACGCTCAAGCTCGAACCGAAGAATGAAGACGCGAAGAAAGGTTTGGAAAAGCTGGGCTGTTAGTGATGCTGTTGAGTCTGATATTTTTGGCCCGCTGTATGCAGGCCTTTTGTTTTGAAGTCATTCCTCGCTTATCACTTTGATCATTGAACGAATGATGTGTGCTGTCGCCCCCCAGATGGTATATCCTTGTGTTTCGTAGAACCACACTTCGCGCCTTTTTCCGCGAACCTCCCGCACTTCAGTTCTCCCGTTGTTATCATCTGCAAAATGTGCAAGAGGGACCTGAAAGACTTCCTCGACCTCTTCAGGGCTTATTGAAAGGTCTGGCAACCCGCATACGACGCCTACAACCGGGGTTATGACAAAGCCGGTTGGGGTTGTAATGTCGTCGAGAATTCCCGTAATGGAAACGCTTGACCTGTGCAGACCAATTTCTTCAAATGCCTCACGAAGCGCTGTGTCCTCAATGGAAACATCCAAACTGTCTACAACGCCGCCAGGGAATGAGATATGTCCTTTGTGTGTTTCAACGCTTCCTGTCCGCTTGGTGAATAGAAGAAACGGGCCGCCGTCAGCATCAATTACTGGAACGAGTACTGCCGCCCTGGTGTATCCGGTTGGTGTCTGGTAGACTCGGCGATCCGGGGCTTTCTTATGTGAAAGAGCCAGAATCCGCTCAATAGAAAGCATTTTCATGACCCAAGATATGAAGAAGCCCTCTTTCCCGAAATAGCGATTGATTACCCCGGGTCATCATGCTATATTTCAAGTGACCGTTCAGCGAATCCTTGGGATTGACCAATGAAAATCAGCAAACATACTTTTGTTCTCCTTGCCCTTATCGTATCGGCCGCTGTCTTGTCATTCGGTTGGGGATGGGATGCGCATCGGTTCATCAACCGCAAGACCGTGTATCATCTTCCGAATTCCATGCTTCTGTTCATCCAGGATAGTGCATTTTTTTCATATCACTCAGTTGATGCTGACGCAAGGCGCAACAATAACGACACAAGCTTCTACGCCGAGTGGCCGCGGCACTTCATGGATATCGATGATTATCCGAATTTCCACAACTTGCCGCGCTCCCTCGACAGCGTTATTGCCATCTATGGGTGGGAGAGAGTAAAGAACAACGGTATCAATCCATGGGCGACGATCTGGGTGTATGATTCCCTTGTGAACCAGCTTGCCCGTGGAAATTGGACAGCTGCGAAACTTACGGCCAGCGATCTCGGTCACTATGTCGGCGACGCACATCAACCGTTGCACAACACGAGAAACTACAACGGACAGTACACGAACAACTACGGCATTCATTCGCGCTACGAAACAACAATGCTCAACTCGAATTACTATCTCTCATCGCTTTACATCACCCCCGATTCTGTGCAGTACATTGATGATCGCATCAATTATGTTTTTGACTACATCCTCCACACAAACAGCCTGGTGACCACCGTCCTTCAAGGGGACACCTACGGCAAGTCCGTTTCCGGTTGGAACGGCAGCGGTACCGCGCCTGCCGCGTACTACAATGCTCTTTGGAACTTCACGGATAATGTCACTCTCGACCAGATGCAGAAGGCGACCCTGAATCTTGCCTCTCTGTGGTACTCGGCGTGGGTGGACGCCGGACTTATTCTTCCGACCGATGTTCTTGATGAAACTCCCACACAACCTGCCGAGCTTCTCCTCCGGCAGAATTATCCCAATCCCTTTAACCCTTCCACAACGATTTCCTACGAGTTGCCTGTTGGCGGGACGGTTTCGCTGAAGGTCTTCACCCTTGACGGAAGAGAAATCGCCACGCTTGTGAAAGACAATCAGTCCGCGGGTGTGCATCAGGTGGATTTTGATGCCGGGGACCTGGCAAGCGGCGTGTACTTATACCGGTTGCAACTTGGCTCCTTCTCCCAAACCAGGAAGCTGATGTTGCTGAAGTAGGGCATCTGGTGTCTTCAAAGATGTTCATGCCTTGGGGCACGACCACCAACATCACCGCTCTCACGAACACTCCCACAGCACCACGGAGATCGCGAAACGCCGCCCGGTTCTCAAAACGAAAGCATTTAACGGCTTGCCGAAGCCCTACACTCCACTGTTTGCTCGGTTGCGGTATTGGTGAAGTTGTGGGTATGGTTATTGCAACCGCGCTTAACACGGGGATGGTTAGTTCGATGGTTATTTCAGTCCTCGTCGTTTTTTTGAGCCTTCCACCCCACTTTTACCAGCGGCCTCATCCCGAGTGTGAGGCCGACCAGTCAACTACATCATGATCAAAAACGGAGTACAACACCAGCATTAAGAGTTCAATCCACCGCCATCTCAAACCATTGAAGGAGGGACGCCATGTCTGCAATGTTTGGTACAGTTGGGTTTCATGGTAAGTATGGGTCTGTTGAACTCAAGGAAGTGTATCACAGAAATTGGACAATTGCTCTTCCTATTGCGACGGTGGTTCATTTTGGTGTGATTGGTTCATACGTTTTGAGCAGTTTTTTTGATGCCCGGACTGAGACCCTGAGACCTCCCAAAACCCCCATGATTGAAATCAGTGGAGGCTACATCCCCCCACCAATTGGGAATCTAAGACCTCCAGCAATTCCTTCCGGGGGCCCGAGAGTCAAGCCAAACGTTGGGATCCCGGTTCCAGTACCACCGAATGAGGTCGATCCCGATCAGACAATTGCGGACCAAGATCATATGAATCGGTCGGACTTGCCGGGTGATGAAGTGGGAGGAACAGGTGAACCTGCTCAACCACTGATTGAGATCATAGAGGAAGTCCCGCCTGACGGATTTGTGGCGGCCGAGAAATACCCTGTTGTAGTCAAAAGAGTCGAACCTGTATATCCCCAGATCGCGCTTCGTGCCGGTCTCGAAGGATCGGTTACGGTGAGAGTGTGGGTTGACAAGGAAGGCAAACCGAGCCAGATTGAAATCTGGAAAAGCAATGCCGATATTTTCAATGAGTCGGCGCTCGCGGCGGCGAAGCAGTTTCTTTTTACACCCGCCATAATGAACAACAATCCTGTTTCAGTGTGGGTCGCTCTGCCATTTCGATTTGCACTTGCCGAGCGCAAGTAAACACCATCATTACGGAGGTTGCAATGAAAAGAAAGTTGTTGCTCTCGTTTGTGATGCTGTCTTGTATTGCGCTTTCTCAGGCGCAATACAAGAAGCTCTCGGATGTTGAGGGGATTGGTCCTGCCTACGAGAAGAAGCTTGAAGGGGCTGGAGTGAAATCGGTTTCGGATTTCTCCAAAGCCACATCAACGCGTTCTGGAAGAGAACATCTTGCTGAGGAAACAGGGATTAGTTCTTCGATGCTGTTGGATTGGGCAAATCGCATTGATCTTGCGCGGATAAAAGGCGTTGGACCTCAATACGCTGATTTGCTGGAAGCCTCTGGAGTTGATTCTCCGAAAGAGCTGGCGAAGCGCAATCCGGCAAATTTGTATCAACAGCTCAAAAAGACCAACGATGAAAAGAAGCTGGTGCGAAAACTTCCCACCGAAAAACAGGTCGGGGAGTGGATTGCGTCGGCGAAGAAGTTGTCCGCGGCAACCGGGCAATAAGGCTTCAGCGAGTACTTGACAGCAACTCTCTGTAGATCCGGTCGAGAGCTTTTGTCTGTTCCTTTTGACTGAAGTTGTTTTCAACGCGGCGGCGTCCGGCTTTTCCCATCTTTGTCCGTAGCTGCGGATCGCGGATAAACCTTTCCAGGGCGAGAGCAAGTTCTTCCCCACTACGGGGGTGAGCGTACAATCCCGTTTCACCCTCCACGACGATATCCAAAACACCGTCACAGTTTGTGGAAACCACGGGCAGCTCCATAGCCATGGCTTCAATAAGCACCATACCGAATGATTCGGCGTGGGATGGGAAGGCAAGTATGTCAAAAGCCGACATTACATCCCTAATATCCTTCCTGAAACCTGTGAATATAACAATGTCCTGAAGGTTCTTGTCGTGTGCCATTGAACGCATACTGTGTTCATAGAATTGCTCACCATGGCTTGCCTCCCCAACCACAAGAAACCGCACGTCAGGGTTTTTTCTGCGTAGAATGGCTGCCGCTTCAAGAAGTTGCTCGTGTCCTTTGCCTGGCGTGAATCGTCCCGCGAAGCCAACCACAGTGTTCTTTTCGGTCATCCCGAATTCACCGCGCATACGGTTTCTGTCCGAGTTTTCTGGAGAGAAAAAATCGGTATCAACGGCATCGTGCAAAACCGAGACGCGTTGATGGTCAATCGGCGTTGTTTGGATGATATTCTCCGCGATGACGCGTGAAACCGCCAGAACTCGACTGACATGCCGGAAGGTGAACTGGTGAAATATGTCTTTCTTGCTGATGTAAGACCCAACTCGTTTGCTAAGTACAATCGGAACAGATTTGCGGGAGAGCTTCATTGCAGGCACTACAGTTGCGAGGTCTTTCGAATGTTGACAGTGAATTATGTCGATGTCCTCGCGGCGAATGAGTTGGCTCAGCTTCCAGGCTATGACGGGATGAAAATATCCGGTCACATCATAGGGAACGGTTCGAAGCCCGGAATTTGCGGCTTCCTGGATGTGTCGGCTCCCTACACTTCCGGCCACATGTACTGTGTGGCCCATGCGGTGGAGATTCCTGGAAACCTCGAATGCCTGAATCTCCAGCCCTCCCCATGATTGCGAGAAGCAGGATTGGAGAATATTCAAGGGATTACCGTTCATGAGTAAGGAGTCTAGCGGAGGAGGAGCATCTTGCGGGTCAGGGTTCTCGATCCTACGGTCAATCTGGCAAAATACACTCCGGTTGCAAGTGAGTGTGCATTGAATTCAACGGTGTGCTTCCCCGGTGGAAAGACTTGCTGTGGATATGCCACGACTTGCTTGCCGGTGCAGTCCAGAATCTGGAGTTGTGCAGGCGAGGATTGTTGAAGGGAAAACTCGATAGTCGTGGCGGTGTTGAATGGATTGGGGTGATTAGTTATGAGACCAGACTCAAGAGGTGCCGCGTCAGTCACCACGGATGTAGCCCCGTTTTCGGTAAAAAGGATTGTTCCGTTATCACCAACAATGAAACCGCGTCTCGGTGTTGCAAAGTGCGCTGCCCGGAGGTTTCTAAGAACCGGTGACGGAACATACTCCCATGTTGCACCTCCATCTGTTGAACGCCAAATAATTCCCGTAATGCCGCAGGCATAAATGCCATCAAACCCCGGAGCGGAGATGTCCGTAAGATAACCGGAGACTGGCGACGGGAGTTCCTGGCGGATCCACGATGTGTCCAACAGGCTCTTGCGAAGAATAAGAGGAACCAGATTGGATGCGACGTCAAACCCTGCCACATACACGGTAGCGGCCGGATCGCGGGACGCAGCGAACAAATACGCGGATTGAGAGACCGGAAAGTTTTCGTCTCGCCACGTTTCGCCGTTATCAGATGTTTTCAGCGCGGTCGTCCGCATGATGACATACCCTGAATAGTTGACTGCCTCGGAAAGCCCGACGAATGTCAGAATGTCAAAGACATCCTGGCTTGTGCTCAAGACTGACCACTGATCACCCGAATCGGCTGAGATCGCGACACTACCAAAGCTGGACGCGACGAAGATGAGCTCGGTTCCCATAAATGCGACTTTTGAGTATTCGCTGAGCATGGGGCTTACGGGGCTCCACGTTTCCCCGCCGTTTGTTGTCACCGCCGCTGCATTCCCATACCCGACAACCACTCCAAAGAATGCATTCGCGAAACCAATTGAAGTCCAGTTGTATAGACCGGCTGATTTCGGAACCCATGTTGTTCCGGAGTTCGTCGTCTTGAGCATGACTCCATTGTTCCCCACCACCAAGGCCGTGGTAGTATCAATCATAAAAACGTCATTGAGTCCTTGAGTTGTGCCGCTGGTCTGAACAATCCACTGGGCAGCCAGGGGCTGCATGAGAAGAAGAGCGGCGATAATAACGAAGTATCTGAGTCTCTGCGGTTGCATTCCTAATAACTGTAACAAATATTCCGAACTCTCCCAAACCAACAGACATTGGATTTCGCCCCCCTTTTAATTCCGTTTGGCAAAAACAATCCCTGGTACTTGACAATCTCAAAGGAAGGCGTATATTTGTATGGCACCCAATTTACTCGATATTTCTATTTGGCTTAGTATTGAGTGAATTTGGACTTCTAGCTCAAGAGTGGGGGGCTTTTGAAGATTGGAATGTCAAAACTGCTTTTTCTTGTCTTTTTGAGCCAACTGGGGCACCAGCTCGTAGCTCAAGGTTCCGGTGGATTGGCGCTTTCGGTCCAAGGAGATGTTCGCTTTTCTCCAACCCAGCCCAATCCGGCGCTCGGCCCCAAGATTTCCCTCCACTATTCCCCTTCTGATGCTCTTAATCTGAGCGCTGTTTATTCCTCTGGGCAATCTCAGCAAGAGCATGATGGCCCGACCGGTACATTCACGTCCGGCGTTTCGATGCAAACATATCGCCTGGTTGCAGGGTGGTCTCCAATTGGTGTGAAGGGTCTTCATATGCACCTCGAGGTGGGTGCGGGGTTGAGTTCGTTTTCTGTTCCAACCCGTTCCGTTTCGCTGGGGGCGTTTGGTGAAAGAACTATCCAGGATCAATCTGATCAGACGTTTACATACTCATTCGGGGTCAGCTTCCAGAGAGAAATTGCTCCACACATTGCGTTGCACCTGTCCCCGGAGGTCTTGATTTCACCAACATCGAGCATTGGTGATCCGGTGTATTGTTTTGGAGGAGGAATCAATGTTCAGATTCTTTAAGGCGCTCCTCATTGTCACCATGTTGTTCGCGGGAATCGCGTGGGCACAGCTTGATTCCGCCTCGATGAACTCCTCCTCAAACGGCGGAGTTGATCTCAGCCGCGGAGTTCACTTCGAAATCTCTCCGCACACATCTTTGGTGGGCGGTAGTGGCGCCTTCGGGATCCGCTTGGGAATGAACTACGGCTCCTTCAATCTTGAACTCTCCGGAGAGCAGGTGATCGGACGAACCGCAAACCTCTATCCGGTTTCGGTTAATGCGATGCTGAACCTTGCCACACGAGGACGTATCATCCCTTTCGGGTCGGCCGGTGTTGGGCTTCTGTTGACGGTTCCAACGTCGACAATAGGGGATGAAACGGTGTCAAGCATCGGCTTCAACTTTGGCGGCGGGGCGCGATACTTCCTGACAAACATCTTCGGCATTCGTGCCGAGGCCCGCCAGTATGTTACGAGCATTCACAACCAACGCGATGCACGGGACGAACTTCTGGTATTCCAGGAGTTCAGTCTTGGCGTGTCGTTCTTGTTACGATAGGGATTGGAGCACATCATGAAAAGAACAATTCTTTCCTTTTTGCTACTGGCTGCGACGGCGGCAATACCTGCAAACGCGCAGATGCGCTATGAAAACAGCCTTTCATTTTCGTTCGGCGCGTATGCGGCAAGCGGGTTTGGCACCAACTCGTATCTCGGAACCCGCTACAATTATTTCATCATGGGAGGGAAGTATTTTGTGGAGGGATCCTTCGGTGTAAGCAGCCTTCACTCGAAGGTCTTGGAAAGTGTGACTCAGGCCAATGTGTTCGAATCTGAACGACTCTACAACTATGAGTTCATTGGTGGATATGACGCCAATCCGTCCGGAATGATCCCGTATGTGATTGCGGGTGTGGCGGGATTGAACCAAGGCGGGCAGTCTGCTTTCGCAGGCGTCATCGGACTGGGCAAACGTATTCCACTCAACGGGATGTTTGGAAGCAACCAGTTTGGAGTCCGCTATGACGTACGAGATCAATTTTTCTCGCAGTCGATCAACAATTCAGACCCATTCACTGCACACAATATTGCGTTTACCGTGGGGATGCAGGTGTACTTTTAATCTTCGAAGATGGGGGGAAATATGCGCACACACATGATATTGGATTTTGTTTGGGCTCGATCTGCCATTTGTCTGGGCACAGGAATAGTACTGGCATCATGCGGCGCTTCGCCGCCGGATGACATACTTCAGCAGTCCGGACAATCCGCTGTTGTCTTCGTCAAGGAGAACAGCAAGGAAAACAACCGTAGCGGTGCCATGGAGAGCAACGTTGACGAATACTATCCGGGAAGCAACCTGTTTCTCCTCAGCCCGATTTCCAGCCAGGGCGAATTGACGGACTTGACTGGTCAGTATACGCGCCGCAACCAATCGAATCCGAACAATTTCGGAGCAGCTGCCGATCCGGAGGTATCGTACGATGGAAGGAGAATCCTCTTTGCGATGAGGGAGAACCGGCAACGTCGTTGGCATCTCTACGAAATGAACGCCGATGGAAGCAGTCTTGTCCAGCTCACCGACCAAACCAGCGGTGATGATATGGACCCGACGTATCTCCCGAATGGCCAGATCCTCTTCGCATCGACACGCCCGGGGATTGTTGATGAATACGAGCGCAGGAATTCTCCGCTTCTGCACGTTGCTGACCGTGGTCCCGATGGTCGCTTGGTCAATATCAGACGGCTATCATTTAACCAGAGCCACGACACAAACCCAATGGTTCATTCAAGCGGCAAGATTTTCTTCAGTCGCTGGGAACACCTTGGCGACCCGAACAAGTTTCCGCTGTTCGTGATGAGTCCGGATGGAACACGGCCGTTTGTCCTCTATGGCAACCATTCGCCGCAGCAAAGTGGGAGCAGGGTTTTCCTCGAACCACGTGAGTTGAGTGATGGAGGGATCATCTGCTCCGTTATGGAGCGAAATTCCCCGTTCGAAGGTGGTGCCATCGCCATCATTGATATCTCCAGTTCCGACGACAACCTGACGTTCATAACTCCGGCGTCAGTTCCTTTCAACAATACCAATAATCCCTCCAGCGCATTGTTCAAGACACCGCATCCGGTGATCGACAAGAACGCAGCGCCTTCACGACGTGAAAAGATCATGCTTGCCATGTCACCAATTCCTGTGAATGGCATGAATGAGGATGGCGTTGACTACGGCTTGTATGTTATGGACAAGGACGGCAACAACCTTCAGTTAATATACAACGACCCCGGTTACAACGAATACGATCCCGTGCCGGTGATGTCACGCGACCGTGTTCCCGGAGGCGTACCGCAGGTCATCCCGATGGACCCGAACGTCGCGAATGGTTTGGCAAGTGGTGTGACATCGGGAATGTTTTTCGACGGCAATGTGTATGACCGTGCTTCAAACGACGGGCAAACCCGTCCATCTGCGACGTTCATGAATGGCGACGGCTCGACAGGTCAGGCGAAGTATCTCCGTGTTCTCGAAGCTGTCCCACTTCCTCGTGATGGGAACAAACGAGGCGGAGACATTGGGCAGACCAACTTCGAAAAACAACGCGTGGTTGGCTACGCAAGCATTCGATCTGATGGATCATTCTCCGTTGAAGTGCCGGCGAACCGCTCACTGCATATGCAGGTGCTTGACCAGCACGGTATGATGCTCGTGAACCAGTTGACGTGGGTTCAGGTGATGCCCGGTGAAAAGCGGCTGTGTACGGGATGTCATGATTCTCACGACAGGGACAGAATCATCAACGATCTTGAAATCCTGCAGACGCAGGAAGTGCGCAACCGGGCGCAGTCGCGCATTTATTCATCCGGTTTTCACAACACCGAATTGGTTACAGCACACGCCGCCGCGCGTACGGATACGGTTGACTTTTTCGAACGCAGCCGGCCTCTGCGAGCCAATACAATCCAAGCTGGCTTTGATAGAAAATGCATAGCATGTCACGGCATCAACACTTCCGGCGGACCTGCGGGTGGATTGCGCCTGGAGAATCTCGCGACGGACAAAGCACCTGGGTCTGGTTCGGGCATGAGCAACACCACATCCGTGTACGATTCTCTGATGGAGTCGCGCTATCGGACGCCCTCCAACAATACACTTGACTATGTTTCGCAATACGGAGCGCGTCGAAGCCCGCTGATGTGGGTAATGTATGGGCGGCAGCTCAACAACAGCAACAACACCGACTATCGGACTCTTTCTTATGACCACACACAGTTGTGGCAACGGGACGCCTACAACCGGATCGATCCGTTCATGGCAACGAACGCAGATTTGTTGATGATGATCGAATGGATGGATGCCGGTGCTCAATACTCGAATACGGTTCTTCCATGAGGATAATCATGAAAATCATTGTGTCGGTGGTAGTAACAGTAGTGTCTTTGGTGATTTCCGGTTGTGCAACGGTGAAGTTGTATGACCGGGGTCAACTTGGTGATCCTATAATGGAGCGTCAGGATTCGTTTTCGAAGCAGTCACTGGAGCAGAAGTTCTTTACCTCCCGCGAAGGAAGTATTGGTGGGGCGGCGGGTATCGGAGGCGGCTGCGGCTGCGCGAAGTAAATCATAGAACATGCGAACCTATAGACGCCACATATCGCTTGTGATTCTTGTTTCGATGATTCTCTCATCAACGTCGGCCTTTGCGGAGGGTGGCGAACAGATGGGATTTACCACATACTACTTTTCAGATAGCGGGGATAACAGCGTCGTCACAACTTCATTCACACTTGCAAAGAACATTCTGGAGCAGACGTTGTTATTGATCGACATGGAGCTCGACAATGTTTCGGTTCCGCCCGTTACAGCCGTTACCGGTGCAACGAGACCTCAGCGACGCACCGGTGAAGCCTTCGAAAAGAGCAGAGGGCAGATCATTGTCGGCGTTCAACAGGGTATCGGACAGGACATGACCGTAGCCGGGAATTTCTATCGAAGCCAGGAGGTCGACTATTCCTCGAATGCTGTGATAACCACCGTTACACGGGAACTGTTTCAAAAGAATACGGCGCTCACCCTGCGTGGCCAGTACAACGCCGATCTCGTCGGAGAAATCACACCGACCGGGGAATTGGTCAACCAACGCAAGAAGCTTCTGACGGGCTTTGCGACCATCGCGCACCTTCTTTCTCCGACTACAGTGCTTGATCTGAACTATGACATCGTGTATTCATGGGGCTTTCAGAGCGACCCGTACCGACAGGTGCGCGTGTACGCCCTGGATGGTACGTCAACCATGACGGACGAACTGCACCCGGGTGAACGGATGCGCCATGCGGGTACTCTGCGCCTGAGTCAGATGATCTCTTCGATTAAGGCATCGCTGATTGGGAGTTACCGGTACTATACCGATACGTGGGCAGTCCATTCACACACGGGAGAACTCAGGCTCAACAAGTATATCATCAACAATCTTATCCTCGGCATTGACTATCGGTACTATTCTCAGTCGGCTTCGTATTTCACACAGGACAAATACGTCGGGGCGGAGTATCTCAATGACGGGCTGCGAACTGCGGACTACAAGCTGAAGACCTTTTCGTCAAACAATTTCGGATTTACTCTTACGCTCCTGCTGCGTGGACTGGCTTCATCGAGTTCTGATTTGGAATTTCTTGAAAACTCTTCTATTGAAATGATGTACTTCAGGTACTTCAACGATTTGGATTTTTCGGCTGATATCATTCAGGCCAGCATCAAGTTTTCGATCTAAGAAGGGGAGGAGAGATATGAAAACGTGCTTGATACTTATGGTGGGAATCCTACTGTCGCAAAGTTTGCAGGCCGGCAAGAATACCTCATCACAACAGCTTGGCGCGCATTGGGCAAAGCTCTCGGACAAGGCGCAGATCGAATTGCTGATTGACAAAATCGCAAACCTGGACGTCGGATCAAGAAGCGCTTTTGTTTCTGCCGGCGCGAAGATTCGGGAAATTCCTGTGACAGGAAATGCGATCAATCCTGCGATTGCTATTGATGGAACGACCGCCGTCGCAACTTTCACCGGTGGAAGTGAGCTGCGGTTGGTCAAAACCGGAAGCCAGTGGCGTATTTCAGGGGGCGCCCTTCCCCGGAGATCATCCGGAGTTCTTCCCAATGCACTTCCCGTTGGAACAGGCGGGGACGGCATTACTGTTGGAGCAACATTTACTGCGGTTCCGATCAGCCGCGAACATCACATCGACAGGCTGTCGCGGGATGTTACGCGGTCAAGGCTCGACCGCACGTTGTTCGGCGTTCCCGGGCGGACCGCTTCCTACTACTCAGCGCGTTACACAAATGATGCTCCGTTTGTTCAGTCAACCTACGTCCAGTTTGTTGTTGACGGCGAATGGAGTCGCATTCTCTACGGAAATGTCAATCGGTGGATCAAAGCATATCAGAGTGTTTCCGGTCCGTCTTGTATTGCCGCAAGCCCCGATGGCCGGGTGTTTGTGGGTGAGACAGGTGCACAACGCATCAGTGTTTTGGAACTAGTCGGAGAGGGCAATGATGCGCAACTAATTCCTTCTTTCGTGATACCCGATGTCACCAATCCGACTGACGTTGCGTTCTCGGATAACGGAACCCCGCTGAACAGTACCGATGACTTCCTATATGTTGCTGACGCCGCTATGAACACGGTTGTAAAGTATGCGCTTGCCAACTCCGGTGCGTCCGTTGTAAGTGCTTACGGCGAATTTGATGGCCCGACAAGCATCATCGTTGGACGATGGAACGGCACCAATACCAACACGCTGTACGTCGTTGATGCGATTGCAAAGCGCTTGCGCGCGTATCAGGATCTAAACTGCGAACTCGTTCTTGTTGCTGAAATGCGCGGAAACTATTCGCAGTACTTCACGTCACTCAAAGTCGATCATTTCGGCAGTGTGTACGTTGTGGACAATGTGAACTCGACATTGCTGAAGTTCACTTCTGAACTTGAACTCCTCGATACCGACGGATCGCCGTCGGATTTTGCGGCTCTCGGTTTCGTTGACATTCCTTTTGGCTCAATCAGTATTGAAGGTGAGGGAACGTACTGGGCAGGGTTTGACCAAGTCTTCGCTGTTGAGCGCTGGGGCAATACCTCCGGTGCACAGCGTCGGGCGCTTGGGCTCCGGCTGAAGAACATTGCGTTTCAAACGGACGCTGACGTGAGCAGGGTGCAGAATGGGTTTGTGCTGACGGATGCGGGCGAAGTCAGCGTCCGGATTTATGACAGCCGCAACAGTGTTGTCCGTGATCTTGGGTCATCCTGGCTTGTGCCGGGAAGAAAAGAGATTGTGTGGGATCGTAGGGACAATAGCGGCAACCAGGTGGCACCGGGTGAGTACCGGTATGAACTGAAGGCAATACACCCCTACCACAATCAGCCGACGCTCAGCGGAACGCGCCTCTACCTTCCACTGTACTATCATGAGAATAGCGGAAGCGCGTTAGCGCATGAGGATCGCCACCTTGTTCGGGGAACACGGATCTCTTGGGGAAACGAACCATCGCAATCTGCAAATCAGGATCCGTCCGAAGTTGTCTATACATTTTCCGGACTTGACCCCACAGGTGAGTACATGGTCGCAGCCGAGTACGCCGCGAACGACGGTATTCTTCGCCGACAGGAGTTGAGGGTGAACAACGCGAGCCTTCACGAGCCACTCGCGGTTGGCAACAGCGTAGTGTACACAGACTACGTTGCAATTCCTCAGATTGAGTACAGCGAAGGTAACCTGACGATCCGCATCAAACGGCTTGGTGAGGGAAGCGCGTCAGTTTCACAATTGTGGTTGAAGCAGGTTGGCGTTGGCTTTGAGTCGGAACCCGTGAACACTTCGCTTCCGACTTCATATGCGCTTGAACAGAACTACCCGAACCCGTTCAATCCAACAACAACGATTCGCTACGCGCTGCCGCAGACGGGCGTTGTCTCGTTGAAAGTGTACACGATCGCCGGTCAGGAAGTCGCAACTCTGGTGAACGGTCAACAAAACGCGGGTTTGCATGAAATACGATTTGACGCAGGGTCGTTGGCCTCAGGCGTGTACTTCTACCGGTTGCAGGCGGAGAAATTCACCTCCACAAGGAAGCTTCTTCTGCTAAAGTAGACGCTTGTCATTTAGAAAATGTTTAGCGTCCCGGTTGCCCAATGCTCCCGGGACGTTTTGTTTTTCTGAAGGCAATTGTTACCGCACCGAATCGCGCAATTGTGTAATCCGACCAAGAAGGACGGCAAGGAAGAAAACAATCTATCCCGGCGGCGTCTCGCGCGGAATAGCTGGCCTCTGCGGTCGCGTGTGAAGCTGTGCAATTGCCACCTGGCTCTCCATCGGAACATCCCCGTTCATTGGAGCAACGCGCGTGTAGGTTCCGTCGGATGTCAGCGTCCGGGCCGCAATGTTGTCGGCAAGCGCGGTTTCAAGGACTTCACGCCGGATAATCTCCGCCCACGCACGGTCCTCGACGGGGAACATCAACTCAACGCGATGATCAAGGTTTCGCCCCATCAGGTCGGCACTGCTCAGGTAGATCTCCGGATGTCCGTCATTGGCAAAGTAGAACGCACGACTGTGTTCAAGGAAACGCCCTACGATACTAATGACACGGATGTTCTCACTCCACCCCTTTACTCCCGGACGCAAACAGCACACACCGCGAATAATCAAGTATATCCTCACGCCGGCATTTGATGCTTCATAAAGTTTCTCAATCATTTGCAGGTCAGTCAGGGCATTTATCTTGAAAATCAACCGCGCCTGCTTTCCGCTACGAGCGTGTTCGATCTCTCGATTAATCATTGTCAGCAACTTATCGCGCAGATTCACCGGCGCAACACAGAGCTTCTGATAGGAGTCCCGTTTTGAGTAGCCAGTCAGGTAGTTGAATACCTCGGACGCATCACTGGTTATGTCCTCGCGACATGTGAAGAAACTCATGTCCGTGTAAATCCGGGCCGTGACCGGGTTGTAGTTCCCTGTGCCCAAATGGACATAGCGCCGGAGTCCATCCTGTTCTTTTCGGACAACAAGCGCCATCTTTGCGTGTGTTTTTAACCCGACAAGTCCGTACACAACATGCACACCTGCGCGTTCAAGTTGCTGGGCCCAGATGATGTTGTTCTCCTCGTCGAAGCGCGCTTTTAGCTCCACTAACACGGCAACCTGCTTGCCACTCTCGGCAGCCATCGTAAGTAACGGTACCAGTGGCGACTCCTTGCCAATACGGTACAGCGTCTGCTTGATGGCAAGGACATTCGGGTCGGTTGCCGCAGACTTAATGAACTGTACGACCGGAGAGAATGAATCATACGGATGATGGAGGATAACGTCGCCGCGGCGGATGATGCTAAAGATGTCCTCGGATTCATCCTCGCCCATGAGAGGCGCGGACAAATGAGGGGAATCTTTGAGATCGGGCCGCTGGAGTTTCAACAGTGCCATCAGGTGGCTCATTCCCAACGGAGGTTTCAGGGCATAAACATCGTCAGGTGTAACTTCAAGATTCTCGATGAGGATGTTCTTGATCCGTGCAGGCATAGTCTCTTGTACTCCGACGCGAACCACGGAACCGAATCTCCGCTGTCTGATAGACTCCGCGATCGTGCTGATCAAATCGCCCGCCTCGTCCTCCTCAATCTCGATGTCGGCATTGCGCGTCACCCTGAACGCGTAGGATTCCTTCACGGTCATTCCCGGGAACAGCATTGAAAGATTCTCGGCGATCAGATTTTCCAGCCAGATGAACGTCTGCTTTTCCTGCTCATCTCCCTGAACGGGGACGAGACGCGGCAGCACGTCAGGAACCTTGACGCGTGCAAAACGCTCCTCTTCATCCGGGGTGATAACCACAACAGCCAGACTCAAGCTCAGATTCGAAATGTACGGGAAGGGATGGCCGGGATCGAATGCAAGCGGGGTCAACACGGGAAAAATATCTCTTGCAAAATACTCGGAGAGCGTGACGCGTTGCTCCGCAGACAACTCAGACATTGTAGCGAGCTGGATTCCTGATTCCGAGAGCTTCGGGTGAAGCTCATTCCAGAAACATGAGCCTATTTCTTTCATCATCCGTGCAACGCGCTCGTGGATTTCTTTCAACTGCTGAGCCGGCATGCGTCCGTCGGGAGATGCTTCAGTGACGTCCGCCGCCATCTGTTCCTTGATCGCCGCAACGCGGATCATGAAAAACTCATCGAGATTGGAACTGACAATGGAGAGGAACTTGAATCGCTCGAGAAGCGGATGCCGCTCGTCCTTTGCTTCCTCGAGAACCCGGTGGTTAAACTCCAGCCAACTGAGTTCACGGTTGATATACATCGCCGGATCAAGCGTGGAGGGACCCTGGATGAGCCCCTTGTCCGCCGGCCGCTGGATTTTCTTCTTACGCTGCTTCCCCGTGCGCGCTTTCTTGTCAGGCTCAGATGTCTGCTTCTGGCCTCCTTTTGGGTCTTTCAACACCATGCTATTATGATAGGGGAGGAATATTCCAAAGGCAAATTAAGAAATCGTTAAGCCCCCCCCCCAAAAAGCCCTCCACGCGGGTGAAGGGCCTTTTCCAGTAGTGTGCGATGAATTAGCGCAGCAGGAGGAGTCGTTTCGAGCTTTGTAATCCATGGGCCGTTAATCTGTAGATGTACACCCCCGACGCGAGCGAAGAGGCGTCAAGTGAGACCGCATGCGATCCGGCCGCAAACTCCCCGGAGGCAATATCAGTGATGTGTTGACCGGCAAGGTTATAGAGCGAGAGGTTTATGCGGCTTTCTCTTGAAAGTGTAAATGGAATTGTGGTCGAAGGGTTGAATGGGTTTGGATAATTCTGCCCGAGTTGGAATAACATTGCGATTTCGTTCTGCTGTTCCTCCACATCGGTGAGAGGTCCGCTCGATCTGAACATGCCACGCCCGTGTGTTGCCGCAAACAAAACATTGTCGCCGACGCGGAGGTCAAGATCAGAAATCTGGACGTTCGCCAACCCGGTGTTCTGTTGTGTCCATGTAGTTCCGCCATTGGTTGTTTCAAAAATGCCGAGATCAGTTCCAATCACAACGTGATTGGCGTTGGCAGGATTTACGACAGCCGCATTTGCCGGAATGTCAGGCAGATTGCCGCTCGCGTTTGCCCAGCTTGTGCCGCGATTTGTCGTCAAGAAAACATGTCCGGGTGTTCCCGGCGTGCTGGAGTTGTAACCCGAATAGATGGCCCAGGCGCGATCGGCATTGTTCGGATCGATTGCGATTCTTGTCACGTAACGTGGAGGTAGCGGAGCCGCCGTAACGTTCGTCCAGTTTGTTCCTGTATTTGTCGTAACCTGAATTCGCGCCGACGATCCGGTTCCGCTGGTTCCGACGTACAGCACGGCCGGATTGGTTTTCGCAATGCCGATTGCCGAGATGGACGAAAGAAAACTTCCGACCGGTCCGGGTCCGTCACCCGTAAGATCGCCTCCAATTGCAGACCACAGCGTTCCCGCATTGGTTGTCAGGAAGACGCGGTAAGTTCCAGCAGCGATCCGTTGTGACGAGGATGGATCCATCGTGAAGGGAGCGATAAACAAGCACCGATCCGATGTTCCGTCAAACTGGCCGCCTCCGGACGTCGGAATACCGCTCATCATGCGACTCCATGATGTGCCGCTGTTGGTTGATTTCTGAAAGTTCAAGTACACATACTCAGTATATACAGTTGTGGGTGTAATAAAATCCACAGCTGTCGCACCTCCATCACCGCCAAATACCGGTGTCCATGTGGGCGCAGTTGTAGCTTTGAGGGTTCCGTTGTCCTGTGTGCCGCCGTAAGTGATGTCGAGTGTGGGGTGAACGGCCCCGCTATAAAACTGGATTGTCGCAAGTCCACTGGAGAGTTCTGTGAAAGTTGAGCCGCCGTTGACGGATCTAAATACCCCGCCGTCATTACAGAAAAACAGACTTGAACCTTGAAATACCATTTCGTGCTGATCGGCGTGAACATATTGGTATCCCGCTCCTGAATACCAGTTGCTGATCATCGTCCAGGACGTTCCGCCGTTGACAGATTTGAAAAGATTTACCCCCCCGGTGTACACGGTATTGGCATTTGCAGGATCAACAGCGATGACATTGTTGTACCATCCCTGCCCGGCGAGATGCGTTCCTCCGGTGAGCGGATCAATCGGTGTTGCAAGCGAATCCCAGCTTGTTCCGCCGTTCGTCGTTCTGAAAATGCCGCGGGTAATGTGCGACGTCGATGAATAGCACGCATAAACAACCTGACTATTGGAAGGCGCTATGGCAAGACTGACGCGGTAGTATCCTGATGTTGGAAGTCCCGTGTTCTGCTTCGTGAAGCTCGTCCCACCGTTGGTTGTCTTGTAAATGCCGTCAGCGGAGAAGTTCCCATACATCACAAAGAATGTTGCCGGGGCTCCGGAGTGTGCCACGATTTGGGTCGCCCGCACGGATGAATTTCCCTGGTGAATGAACGTCCAGCTTGTTCCTCCATTAGTCGTTCGGTAAAGCCCGGTGTTGGATGCCGCGAACACCGTTGAAGGCGCATCCGGGCGCAGGTACAAATCGTTAATGTAATAGGGGAAACTTCCACCGGTGAAATTCGTCTGAAGAGTCCATGTCGCCCCGCCGTCCGTTGATTTGAGTACGCCGGCACCTCGGAGCGCATCGCCATTGTAGAAACCCTCACCCGTACCGGCGTAGATGATGCTGGTATTGGTGGGATCAATTGCGAGCGCGCCGATGGAGAGGTTGCTCGCGAAATCATTTGTGGTTGCCCAGGATGTTCCGCCGTTGACGGTCTTGAACACTCCACCGCTGACGGATCCAGCGTAGATGACATTCACATTTATCGGATCAATTGCCATGGACCTGATACGGCCTGCTATGTTGTTCGGTCCGATCTCTTGCCAGGAGAGCGCACTGAACGACTCCGTGCGGTTGTGTTCCGTAATGTGCGCATAGGCGCGTTCACGCCAGTTTTCAGGAATGACGCCGGTGGGAACAGCCCGCTGTGTGATCTGCCAGCGAAGGGCCTCGCCCGGATTTCCAGTTTCAGCGCGGTGCTCGCGTTCCTCACCTTCACGGGATGGACCGAATACAACTTCCCGATGAGGAGTCTTCAAGTCTTGTGAAGAGAAAAGGGCGCCTAGAACAAATGCGCAAGCAACAATGAATGGGGGTACTATGCGGCGTTCCACGAGATTCTCCTTTCTTGCTAATCGAGCGTTGTGTCGACAAGATACCACAACCCATCCTGGAACAAACTGATCTTGCCGATGATTGGGTCGCCAACCTTCAGCGATCGTGCTTCAAGAAGGCGTGTGTTGCGGGGACTTGTCGGAATGATGCCGCCGCCTGGGTCTCGCTCGAATGCCGGGCGGACAATTAATTCCTGTCCCGGTTCGGCAAAACTCACGTCGGTGTTCCGGTAAGGAAGTGCAGTCCGGAGCGCAAGACCCATGATGTAATCCGTGTCACCGTTCAGCTGGATTGATGTAACTTCCGCTCCCATCATCGTCATGTTAGCTTTGACGGATGCGGGTGGTGGTGGCGGCGCAGTTACTTTTGAAACTGCGACTGAATCTGCCTTGGGCTGTTGCGGTACACTTTTGTCAGCCGCCGATTCCTTGTTTGAGGCAGAACAACCGACAAAAATGAGGGCAAGAAGTATGTTGCGCATTGTTATTCCGGGTGATGAGTGATTACTTAGGAATATGCGCACTGGGCAGGTGAAATGCAAAAGCCGGAAGTTGCTTCTCAGTCCACCCGAATCTATATTGCTGGCAAAAGTAGCCAAAACCATCACGGAAAAGTTTGAACGTGGATAAATTCATTGCGGCGGCAATTGTCGAAGCCCGCAAAGGGCTTTCCGAAGGGGGCATTCCCATCGGTTCGGTTCTCGTCCGAGGTTCAGCCATCGTAGGACGAGGACACAACCGCAGGGTGCAGGAAGGCAATCCGATGAAACATGCCGAGATTGATTGCCTGATAAACGCAGGTCGTATCGGAACGTACAGAGATACGGTGCTCTACTCAACGTTGATGCCATGTTACTTGTGTGCTGGTGCGGTTGTGCAATTTCGTATCCCGAAGGTGATTGTTGGGGAATCGGAAACCTTCGGCGGTGCGGCGCAGTTTATGAAGAATAAGGGTGTAGAAGTGATTGATCTTCGGAATGCAAAGTGTATCGAGATGATGAAAGAGTTCATCCGGGCACGGCCGGACTTATGGTACGAAGACATCGGGGAATCATAAGCGTGCTCAGGTCATCCCTGTTGCTCCTATTGGCGTTGACAGCGCTCGCCCAGCCGAATGAATCATCAAAGAGCCTGCGCGAAGCTGATCTTGTTGAATTAGTCCGGCTTGATTCCACTATCCGGATCGACATCCGTTACGCCACGTCGAACAACTTCATGAAACGCCCGATGTACACCTCGGCACGCGCATTCTTGCAACGGCCTGCGGCAACCGCTTTGGTCAGGGCACACCGTGAGTTGCAAAAGCATGGCTACGGCATTCTGATACTCGACGGATATCGTCCATGGTCTGTTACAAAGAAATTCTGGGATGAAATACCGACGAGGGACAGGGCCTTTGTTGCCAATCCATCGAAGGGTTCAAAGCACAACCGGGGATGTGCCGTTGACCTTTCGCTGTATGACCTCAAAACAGGCAAGGAAGTGGAGATGCCGAGCGCGTACGACGAATTCACCGAGCGCGCCTCGCCGGATTACGCCGGTGGATTGCCGAGTGAAAGAAAAAGAAGAGACCTTCTGAGAAGGGTTATGGAGTCTGAGGGATTCACGGTGAATGTTGGCGAGTGGTGGCATTTTGACTATAAGGACTGGCAAGAATACGGCGTCCTCGATGTTCCTTTCAACGATATTTCCCTGGAGAAGACGAAACCCTAGCGGGGTTCCAACAACACCACAACTTCCACTTCGAATGTTCCCGGAAACATGTCAACCGGAACAGAGCGCCTCATTTCATAGCCGCATTGTTGCCAACGGCGCACTTCCTCCGGCAATCCATCAATGTTGCAAAAGAGATGAACCACCCGCGCAGGTGAACGCGCTGAGATTTCTTCAATCACTTCATGCGCTGTGCCATTGCGCGGAGGATCCAAAAGAATGAGATCGTCCGGCTTCATCGTCCGCAATGCGTTGCGGGTTGTTTCCTTCGTGAGGTTAACGCAGTGGAACCGCGCATTGTGAATCCCCATGCCGCGCGCATTGCCGATCGCATCGTTTATCGAAGAGCGCGATCCATCAATGCCAATCACGTGCTGAACTTCGGATGCAAGACTCAACGAAAACAACCCGTAGCCGCAATACAGGTCAAACAATTGCATTGACGTCCGGGGTTTGAGCATGCTTCGTGCTGTTTCGACAAGATGCTTTGCCGCCGAGTGGTTTACCTGTGTGAACGATAACACCGAGTAGATAAAACGTCTCTCCCCGAGATCAAAATGGAGTCCGGTTTTGCCGTATACTTTTCTCAGTTGTTGCTCGGGCGTTCCGCGTTTCGACCCGAGGTAATATGCATCGTCAGCATCGCCCTCAAACAAAAACACTCCGGTTACGGAAGCGACATGCCTGGTAATGGATTTTGAAAGGTCGTTGACCTGCTTCGGCGCATCAGGAAGTTCTTCCACATTCAAGATAACGCTCTGGTCCTGGTAGTCCCCTTTGATAATCACGTAGGAAAGCACATTTGCCAGCGATGACATTCTGGGTGTGTTGAGTACTTGTTCAATGTGACGGTATAGCCGGTTATGGTCAGGTGGCTCAATAACGCATTCTCCAACATGAACCGGCATGTGCCCCAGCTCGGTGGGATTGATGAGGGCAAGTTTTATTCCGCGATTGTTATGAAAGACCTTCCGCTTGGTAACAGTCCTGTACGAGCGTCCGCGTGGAGATGGTATCAAAGGTTCAAGCCGGGGTTGAAGTCGGGCCTCCTTCCAAAAACTCAGGAGGGCATGGTTCTTCGCAAGCGTTTCATCGGTGTAGTTCAGTGTGGATGCATTGCAGAGATTGCAGATATGTCCCCTCGAGGTGCGGCATTCTCCTTCCGCCAACACGCGTGGTGGAATTCGTGCGGAGGCAATCGCGGCACGAAGATGCGCTTGGAATGAAAGCATTGGAGAATTACGTACGGAAGTGCTGAAGCGCGGTTCGAAGCCGGGGAAAGATCGCGTTGATGGTTTCCAGTGAAACCGCTCCGACCGAAAGACGGAACCAGCCGTCCTCCACCGAAGTCCCGAATGCTTGGAAGGGAACCACTGCTATGCGTGCCTCTTGAAGGAGATACTTCCGGATGGCTTCATTGGTGTCCAGCTGTTCACCGGTTGGCGGACGTTTCCCATTGAGAGCGAACCGTGCACTGAGGTATATTGCACCGGCGGGAGGGATCGCGTCCACGGGAAACCCATCCTTGCGCATCGCTGATATACCGTTGTATAGCGCATCAAGTCGCGCCTGTATGCCTGACTTCATATCCTTGTGATACGTTTTGATGACGTCAGAAGAATCTAAAAGAGCAGATGTTGCAACCTGCTCCGCTCGCGGCGCCCAGGCGCCGATGTGTCCAACAATACTCATCATACGCGCGACAATGTCCTGTGGACCAACTACCCACCCAACGCGCACTCCTGTTGCAGCAAACGGCTTGGAAATACCATCAACGAAGATGGTGTACCGCGACATTTCCGGACGAAGACTTACGGGATTCTCATGAATTGTTGAACCGAACGTCAACAGCCAGTACACCTGGTCATACATTACGTACAGTGGATGGCGATCCTTCCTACGCGCGTTTTCTTCCAGTACGAGGTCGCAAATTGCCTCAAGTCCTTTTTTTGAGAATGCCGTACCGGTGGGATTAAGAGGCGAGTTGAGCGCCAGGAGTCGCGCACCGCGCAGAACGTCCTTCAATTGCGTTGCTGTAGGAAGGAATGCACTTTCGTGTCCGCAAGCGACGGATTTTCCCTGAGCGCCAACCAGATGGCAATAGTGATTGTTGTTCCATGAAGGGACTGGATACACGACAATGTCGCCCGGATCTACAAGCGCCATGTAAGTCGCGGTGATTCCCGGACGCGATCCACCCGTGACAAGAACTGATTCAACGGGATATTCCAGCTTTAGCCAGTCGGCGTAGAACCTGACTATGGATTTTCTCAGTGCGAGGATGCCATCCGACGGCGGATAGTTGGTTTCGCCGTTGGTGTATGCCTTCTTGATGTTGTCTTCGAGGAACGCCGGGATGCGGAATTCGGCCGTACTGAAATCACCAACGGTCAGATTGCAAACATTCGTCCCGCCGGCCTGCAGGGCGCGAATATCTGCAGCGATCTTAAGAATCTCTGAACCGATAAGCCCGTGCGCCATCGTGGAAACGCGGCCGTTTTCAGAGATGCCCGTTGAGGATTGAGTGCCTGGTTCAGGAGCCATAAAATCCTTGTTCGATGTTTGATGCATAAAACTCACCGATTATATACAAAAAAGGCGAGAAAGAAGCTTCGTTCGTGCAACGGGAAAATAGCAATTCCCTAGAGTACAACCCGCCGATGTTGAATCGTGCGTCTGCCTTCCGTATTTTGGAGTGAGCCAGTGAGATCAAAGCATTCCATCAATCCACGGAGGTACATATGTTCAAAGCCGGACTGTTCGCTCTTGTCTTTACTTTCCTTGTTTTCCATGTAGACCAGTCGTTCGCTCAAAATGAAGAATCAAGAGTCATTCCCACCGTTGTGACGAACCACTATGACGAAAGTGAGCCACTATCTCACGGCGTCGTTCACCTGATGAGCAAGAAGCAGAAGGTTCGTGTAGAGGTGATGGACCTGAAAAAGAATGCTTCGTATGATGTTGTGGTCTTGAACGAAGAAAGCGGGGAGCGGAAGGAACTTGGAAAGGCGAAGACTGACAAGCGCGGATACGCCTCCACCGAGTTCTCCATTGCCGGTGTGCCTGAGGGCTACAACGCGTTGCTTGTTGTGAACGGGGAGGACGTCATCCAGTATGCGCAACTGCATGAGGCGACACACGGCTGTATCTGCAAACACAGCGGAGGTACGATCGTAACCCGCAAGCTTGACCAGGAATGCTACGAATGTCCATGCCGTGTGAATTATGAAATCTGTTGCGGCGGAAGAAAATAGAGGGTTGTACCTGAGTTAAGCGACATAGTTGCCAAGCTTCACGCGATATGCCATGCTATACCGGAGTTGAACTTTTACTGAATCCGCGTGATCCTTTTCTCTCCGAATCTTTTTCGGAACTGCGAGCAACGTCCTTCCTGATTTTTCACGCCACACGCTCGTTTCCCACGAGTTGCCGTCAACCGTTGCACACACGGGGGTTCGTCCCCAGCCGAGGGTGAAGGTCGGCGCATACTTTCTTGGCACCGGCGCGAACACCCAGCCGCCCTTGCCGGGTATGCGGAACAGCTTCGATGTAAACTCACATGTGAAGTGTGGACTCTCGGGTTCCACTGATCACTTAAAGTCAATGGTCATTTTCTTGTTGAGAAGTCCTTCCACAGGCAGATCGCCGAAGTTTATCGCCTTTGCATACTCGATAGCCTTGCTTGAAGAAAAGCCTTTGTACTTTATCAAGTAGGCGGCAAACATGTGGCTTGCGCGCCAGGCAACCGTGCAATGAAGAAGTACTTTGCCATTTGCGTGAGCCAGGGATCCAGCAAATGTCTCAAGCGCCTCCGGTGTGTAGGGATTGTCGGATCCGCCGAGAGGGATGTGAACGTAATTCAAATTTAGTTTCTCCAGGACCTCTTTTTCGTTGAACGGAACGTAGTTCCGGTTCTCCATTTCTTGCGCCGTTCTCAGATTGATCACCGTCGTGACTCCATCGTTCTTCAACTTGACGAAGGCAGCGCTGTCCGGTTGTCCGCTGATAAGAAGATTTCCGGATTCAGCCAATACTTCTTTGAACCCGGTTACATCGAGTTTTTTTGGGAACGGGACATCTTGGGCGAAAAGAAATACGGGGAGCAACAGTGTGAAAAGAATTCGTGAGAGTTGCGTTTTCATGATGCGATCCTTTGACGTGGGACTTTTCCGTTATACGGGGGTTTTTACGCGAAGATGCGTGTCGGATTCCCACAGGGCGGTAAGAAGGCGCCGCTGGAAGAAGTGCGTTGTCCCGCTGAGATTGAAGCGGTCCAACACGCCATAACCATAACCCATCTCGATTCGGAGGTACTCCATCAGGTGCCACTTCACAGTCGGACTGATGCGCCACATTTTTCCACCGGTCAGGTTGCCGCCGTTCAGATTGATGTAGGAATAGTTAAGCGTGAGTGCACCTCAAACAGCGAAATACTTTCTCCCGGACATGATTCAGCGACAATTGCTGGGATGGTCAACAGTAAGAATGGTACAAACGGAGTTGTGAAGATCTTCGTGTTCGATCTGATTTCATATTGCGGAAGGTGGACGGCCGACGAAAAATTGGTACAAGTTCAAGAAGTCAGCCACTTTCGATTGCGTTGTAACAGGCTTTACAAACGGAGCCGGCAAATACAACTCAATGATTGGGGCTGTGAAGTTTGGTCAGTATTCCAAAGGTAAACTTGCGGAGATCGGCCAGGCGTCAGGGATGTCTGACGGCGCACGTCTTGACATGTCACTCAATCCACACAAGTACCTGGGTAAGGTCGTGACGATCAAAGGACAACAACGACTCAGATCATGCGCGATACGTCATCCTGTTTTTGTCGGGTTGAATGAATCAAAGCGTCCGAAGGATTGCATTATGTACCCAAACGAACAGTGAGGATAGCATGTTCGCAATCTTTGATTGGATGACACAAGGGCTCGTAGTTGACGAAGAAGGATCTGTCCAGATGTTCGATAAAGAAGTTGACGCAATCCGCTTAGGTAGCAAAGAACTTCATGACCGACTCTGGACAGTTATTCCTATTCCACTTGAAGCAGCAATTTATCTGGATTAACCCAAAGGGAGAAGAGACCAATGAAAATCATGTGGGACAAAGTTATCATAATCGCCATTGAAGCGGCAAAAGCAATCCGGGACTATCTGAAGCAGAAATCATGACATTCATCGATGAAATACTGGCGGAGTCAGAAAAAGCCAGCGCAGAACGTCGTCTGGAGATGAATCGCATGCAGGCTGATCATACACTGAAGGCCGTCTCTATAATAGACAGAATAGACAGCAAGATGGCTGACGTGAATAAGCTCGCTGACGATGAGATTCAGCTCATTGAACAGTATCGGTCGAATGAGCTTGCACGGTTGGAAAAACAGCGAAGTTGGTTGTTATTCGGCCTGGAAACCTTTGCGCGAAGTACAGGAGAGAAGACATTGCGGCTTGTGCATGGAGTGCTTCGATTGAGGAAAGGCCGGGATAAAGTAGCGATTGTCTCTATTGAGACATTCCTGCCCGCAGGTCTAAAACTCGGGCTTATGAGAACAATTCCGGAAACGCAAACGCCCGATAACTCTGCAATTCTGGAGTACATCAAACGCACAGGGGAGATACCACCCGGAACAGAATTCATCCCCGCAGGAACAAGATTCAGTTATTCCACAAACGGAGATAAGGAAGATGAAACAGAATAACCAACGTCCACGTGTTGAGGTCGGGCTTAATGAAACAGCCGTGCTGAAGCTCTTGAGAGACAAAGCACACATTGGTGAAAGTGCGCACGGTCCGTATTACATGTATTCAGTATCGCATGATGGAGAAGAGAAGGTGCTGTTTGCAACAGCAGAAGTACATCAGCAGATCCTGGAATCAGGACTGAAATCAGGTGATGCCTTTTCGATCAAGAAGATCGCGGTACAAAACGGCAAGAAGCTGAACACCAACATTGAGTTCGCTGTTGTCACAAGAGCCGAAGTCAAATCGAACGGCAAAACCAACGGCGTAGCCTCTGTTGAAGATGACGGCTTGAAGGATGTAATGGCGAAATGTTTGCAAGATGCGGTGTCGATCACGCAATCAGTGAACACGATGCCATGGAGGGGTGGAAGATGTTAGAGGGATTGCGCTAACGATGTTTATTCAGCGGGCGAGATGAGAAAGCAATAAAGGGCTCGTGTCACTTTGACATTAGCCCTTTTCATTATTGGAGATCGTATGGATTTCGATAAGCTCAAGAGACAAGTGGACACGATTGCCAATGTCGTGAAGTCCATTGAAGAACTGGATCCGTCTGCTGTAGTTCTTCCCAATACTCAGCGTTCGATTCAGTTGGACATATTTTCTTGCGGTGCACAATCCGTATACATGATTCTCAAGCACTACAAGAAGAAATGCACGATAGACAAAGTATCGAAGCAACTCCGGACGGGATATGAGGGCACATCATTATCGGATATCAAACGAGTCTTGCGGGACTATGGACTCAAATACCGAATCATCCGTCGTGCATCGTTAAAGGATCTGAAAAGGGCTGTTGATTCGGATGTTGTTCTTGGTTTTCAGACTATCGAGGCGGGCTTATTATCGGTAAGTGTAAAATTGCGAATTGTACTTGTGTTTCTTCTGGGAGCAAAGTATATTCCACGGTCGATTTGTAGTTGCCTATCAATGGCAACCCGTTCAAGAACAAGAATGATTCTTCTTACAATTCATCCCATAGGAGATTTCTTATGAAGGTCATTATGTTTCTACTCCTGCTTACAATGTTTTTGGACCGGGCAGCATCTCAAACAGACGAGTACTTCTGCGCCATAGATAGCACATATTTCTTGCCAGGAATTACCCCGGCCTCAATGATTGGAAAGGTTGAGTGTGGAGGTAAGGAGATAACTAATCAAGGGGTCTTGAAGGTACTGGTTGTATTCTTTCGTTTTGCGGACGACGTTCAGAATACTCCTGATTGGCCAAACTACAACGTTTTGCCGGCGTGGTGCCAACAGTTTGTTGATGTACAGGTGCCAACTGGGGCAGGTCGTTATACAGTCAAGAATTTCAGTGATTATTTCGACAGAGCATCTGGTGGCGACGGCAACGGAAATTTGGGGCAACTCAAGATCATTGGTGATGTTTACTACGTTACAACTGTGAACCCGAGGTCTTCATATACGGATAATACACAGGTTCACACTGAAGTGTGGCAGACCCTTGATAATCCAAATGGCCCCTACAAAGTTGATTTTTCAAAATATGACAATTGGAAATGGAGAGTTGGTGGGTATTACTTTACTCATCAAAACATACCGGATGGAGTTGTTGATTATTTGTTTATGATGTGGAGGGGCGCTCCTATTTATGACCTGCCTAATGTCGAGGGAAGGAAAATCACCTGGGGTTATTTTACTTCCAATGACAATGGTACGTCTATTGATATGTATGGCGGATCAACCCAGTACTATTATGGACAAAGAGGCGCGTTTGACCCCCTATCTACGCCAAAGGCGAAGGCGATTTATGTCCCAGCTCATGAGTTCTTACATTACATTTATGGAGGCGGTCACCTTACAGACAATGGAACAAACGTCGGAAACGTGGAGTTCTTCGCATGCATGACTGGGAATACCTCTGGAAGTATTAATGCTTATGAAAGGTATCGGGCAGGGTGGTTGAACCCGGACATAGTTGAACAAAATGTAGCAAGCAAAACCATAATGGATACTCATGTCAAGAATAAAGCTGTAATGATTCCGATCAGAACAAGTGGGCAGAATAAGCTTGAATATTTTCTAATTGAGAATCGCCACTCAACTAATGATTATGCTACAGCCAACCCCTTCTTAAGAACGAATATTTTTCAGCATAGTTTACAAAAAGGGTTACTGGTATTTCATATTGAGAATGAGATTCTCAATGATCCAATGAGATCAAATTTAGACATCGAATCCGCCGATGGATTATGGCAATGGACAGTTGCGCAAGGAGGTGCGACTCCTTCAGATCGAACCGATGATGTCATGGCACATTCTTCTGTGTCTGCGACGGGATACGATGACCGAGACCTTATTCCCATAACCGTAGGTTCAATCCCTTACACAGACTATCGAGCGCTTAGGTACCAAGACAATTCCTGCGGTTCAGGCAATCCATGCAATTCGCCCTGCACTCCCATCACCTGCAATCACGGCTGGCGATGGAACAGAAGTTCATTTTTGGGAGACAATGATGATTTCTTTCGTAATGGTGAAACAAACGTCTTATCAAGATGGAGCAACCCGTCTTCCTCAAGAGCGGACCTACTAGTGACGGACAGAGCATTTGAAGTTTTGTCGTACAATGCTACTACCAAGGAATACACCTTGAAGATTGCAGTGGACTATGCAAATTCATTGGCCCTTGCCCCATCAAAACCTCAGCACCTTCAGGTTAGTGTTGTGGTCCAAGGTGGAGATAATAACCCAAAACTGACTTGGATAGCGGGTTCAGAACCTGATGTGAATCCAAGTGGAAATTATTTAGTTCATCGAAGAACAAAAATAACCCAATGGGGCAATTGGTCTTTGATCGCAACTATTTCTGGCTCATCGTCACAGTACATAGACCTTGGGATTACATCAGCTGGGAGTGGCCCCGATAGTGTTCAATACAAAATACAAGCTAAAGATACGCAGGCAAAGATTTCTGCGTTTTCAGACGTTGTGTCCATTCGGTATAACAGCAATGCGAACAAGCCATTTCCAAGCGTCGAAACGCCGCGGTCTTTTTCGTTGGGATCATATCCCAATCCATTCAATCCTTCGACTTCGATCATATTTGAGGTTCCGAACAAAAGTGTCGTTAAGTTTTCAATCTTTGACGTGTTAGGTAGAAGCATATCAGAACTGACTGAAGAAGTTTATGAACCTGGAGTTTACTCAAGAATATGGGATGGGACAAATACTCAAGGAAATCATGTTTCAGCCGGTATTTATTTTCTGAAGATGATCGCTAAGGATGAAGGAGCCGCCATTCAATACTCGAACACAAATAAGCTAGTTCTTCTTCGTTAAGCAGGTCGCAAGTGCATAGACAGGCCATGATTAATCGAACCATCACATTTGCTTTTGCTTTTTTGTTCAGCGGGTCAATACCTTGCTTTTCCCAGATTGACACAACACTTCGATCATTTTTTCCAATGAATATCGGAAATTATTGGGAATATATGGACGAAGAGATACCGACTTTTATTCATTATTCGGTGTCGGTGAAAGGTGATACAATCTTGAGCAATGGCAAGACATATCAAGTTTTTCAAACAATTTTGTTGTCACCGTCCCCCGATACTACGTACACACATTATAGAATGACTGATTCGCTTGATGTTTATCAGTACTTTTCTGGATCCTCATCCTGTGCCGAAAACGAATATCTGATTCACCGATTGATCTTCCCTGACAGGCACCTTTGGACTGTTTGCTTGGATTGGATTCCGAACAGCCAGGATTACTTGGGGATTTACCTTACTCAAAACGAATACCTTCCTTACTTGGCGCTCGATACCGTCACAAAGCTCGTTATGAGTGCAACAATAGAATTAAGCTCAGGCGACACGTTGTGGAACTCGGGGATTCCTTATGGTTACGATAAGAGATTGTTCGCCCAAGGAATTGGTTCTGTGAAGGCAGAGGGGGAGGCGGGTGCACCTGTATACCTTGTAGGTGCAATCATTGATGGACGGGTGTATGGAGTGGTTTCCAATATTAGAAATGAGTTAAAATATTCCTTTTCAGGTTTCGAGCTCTTTCAGAATTCCCCTAATCCCTTTAACCCAGTTACAACCATTTCGTTTTCTATTCCGATGGAGGGGCATGTTAGGTTAGCAGTGTTCGATATGCTTGGTCGGGAGGTTGCCGTTTTGGAAAACTCAATTAAGACCTCGGGTTTCTACCAAAGGGCGTTTGATGCCTCAAGTCTTTCTTCGGGTATATACTTGTACAGATTGCAAACACCAAACTTTACAGCAGTGCGAAAGATGGTTGTAGCGAAGTAGATTGACCTGCCCCCCTTAAAAACGGTCCAATTCGTATCTTAGGATACGGGATCAAAAGGAAGGGGAATATTGCAATGCCAAGGAAAGGTCACACCGCCGAAGAGATCATCACCAAGCTGCGTGAAGGTGATGTCCTTCAAT